>Ga0307489_10000017_pt1 | contig 88010 bp, 66 predicted proteins | sample SB12metaG_FD_202247 | JGI IMG/M metagenome (GOLD analysis project Ga0307489, IMG submission 202247) | Sea-ice brine microbial communities from Beaufort Sea near Barrow, Alaska, United States - SB 1.2 | ecosystem: Environmental > Aquatic > Marine > Coastal | place: USA: Alaska | collected... | reverse complement strand
AACTATGCACCATCCTAGATACCCTGTGGAGTATTAGGCTGCCCGAAATCTATCGCAATTAACACTTTTTACTATTTCACTGACCCAATCGAGGCGTCGCTTACGCCAGCCCCTTCATTAATGCTGCTATCCAATAAAATAGTCTTATTTGGATTATTTAATAATTAACATGGATGTCTAGTTAATTTCGGAATTGAGCATAGCCAGGATAACGTAAAGGGTTTATGTTATACGCTCACTGTTAATAGTCTGGTTGGAACTACTATTTTGCCGAATTAACAAGACACCAATTGTAATAAGTAGCAACTTTTTTTGGGCCGCTCGTTAATATGGGTGTCCTGTTAATTATTCTGTTCCTTGGCTAATTTTGTGAGAGATTGAAGCTTAAAGCAACTGGCTCTCTTTTCTAGTCGAAGTGTGTCGGTTATTGTCGGTTATTGTCGGAATCTAAGGACCCTTATTTTCTCCCGCCTAAACTAGATATGTATAAAATAACCATAGTTTAAAAGGGGATACATGCAAAATTCAAGATCTGACCCCGAGGATGCGAGGATGCATATTAGTGAAACGAATAAACACATTTATTAAAGCCGCAAAATATATAATTCAATATTTTTACAAAATGGTACTTCGTGCTTTTGGCATTGGTGTGAAAAGAGACCTTTTCTTAAATGAAAAATTCTATTTGTTAAAAAATTTTTACGGTGCAACTTGCCTGGATGTAGGGTGTGGTTATGCAAATTTTACAAATTTTTTGATTTCAGAAGACATCGAAACAACTGGTCTGGATATTGTTGATGAGAGTAAACATAAAGATGTCCCCTTTTTTAAATTTAATGGCCTCCACATTCCTTTTGAAGATCAAAGTTTTGACACATCTATTATTATGTTTACGTTGCATCATGCAGATGATCAAGATGCGATTCTCAATGAGGTTATTCGGGTTACCCGAAAGACCATCATTATTGCTGAAGATGTCATTGAGACTCCATTTGATCGTATTCTTGCAAATTTTCATCTAGAGACATCGGTTTGGTCAAAGGGAACCGACTCATTTCATTCTAATAAGCGGTGGCAAGACATCTTTAAACAGAAAAACCTGCATTTAGAAGCCGTACTTCCAATTCCCCGATATAGAGAACCGTTATACCCGGTGGCACGTTGTGTATATGCCCTATCAATAGTTAGAAAAAAATAGAGCCGCTGTAAGATCACCAGTTCATCAAGGTGCTGTTGACTTAAGGCATCCAATTCTGAAAGTGATGGGTAGGCTGATTTTTTAATGACACTTCGCAGAAGACAAATTAGCAAGACAGCCATGATAATTTTGCGTTTTTTCTGGAGTCACTCTCATCTGTTTTTGAAGCGCCATTTTCGAGTTCGTGAGCGCATAATGTTTGGTCTACGCTATCAAACCTCAGTTGTCTGACTGTGAAATGAGTAATAAATTAGCAAGACAGCCATGATAATTTTGCCTGTTTTTATAACTGAGCTAAACTTGTAGGGTTTTCATTTTTAGTCCGGTAGGTGGGTTATGTCCCAGCCTGGCAAAAGCCAGGTCAGTTTGATTGTTACCCCTTATTATCATTGTGTTTTCCGTTGTGTTAGGCGTTCATATATGTCCTGTTAATTTGCTTTTTTCATCAGGCCAGTACGAGAAAAACATAGAACGTTATGGGCTTACACTAAACTCTAAACCAACCTTAATTAATGCCGCAAAAGAAAATTGCGGTACCTTTGAAAGTGCACAGAAAATATTTGCTAAGGCGACCAATAAATAATCTAAGTTCATCACCAATAAAGGAGTACTTCACGTTTATTCCTAAACGAACAGGGCGTTACACTTAGGGGTAGCATCGTTGAATAGTTCGATAAAAACCTGAAATAACAAATATCAAGTTAGTTATAATAATTAACTTGATAGTGTTAATGGTTGTGAGTGAGAACTCAAATCAGGCATTGTGGTCTTTCGCTCAGGTTGATATCCATCTGTGCTGCGCCGTGCAGTTGTCGAAATAAATGGGCAAGTTGGAATTTAAACACAAGTTCGATGTGCAGCTGAAAATCAATTTTTGATGCATTAATTAAATGTTTTATGTAATTGCATCAAAACGTTAAGAGTTGCTCTGCAATTCAATAGATTCAGCGAGATTTCTGTGAGTTCCCGGGATCAAAAAGTAACAGGCATAATTTAGGGTAAAACAAATGACAGCAAAGCGAATATTATTTACGGGTGGTTCGGGCAAGGCTGGAAAATATGTAATCAAATACCTGCTCGAACAGGGACATAGAGTGTTGAATGTAGACTTAGTGCCGCTAAATTATCCAGGGGTGGATAATTTAATTGCTGATATCACCGATGCGGGGCAAATGTTCAATGCCATGAGTGCTTATGCCGGGTTTGACGAGATGGAACTTGGTAATGGCGTACCGAAATTTGATGCTGTGGTTCACTTTGCAGCAATACCGCGTATTTTAATCAATTCAGATAATGAGACTTATAGAGTGAACACAATGGGCACCTATAATGTAATTGATGCCGCGGTAAAGCTTGGGATCAAGAAGATTATTATTGCTTCATCAGAGACCACCTATGGCATCTGTTTTTCCGATGGTAAGACTAATCCGCACTCTTTACCGCTCGAAGAAGACTATGATGTCGACCCCATGGACAGCTATGGCCTGTCGAAGGTAGTCAATGAGAAAACTGCACGCAGTTTCCAGCGCCGCTCAGGCTTTGATATCTATGCACTTCGCATCGGTAATGTGATTGAACCACACGAATATACTGAGCTTTTCCCGACGTTTTTTGCACAACCTGAAGTTCGCCGGCGGAATGCGTTTTGTTATATTGATGCACGAGACCTGGGGCAGATTGTTGATCTTTGTGTGAAAAAAGACGGCCTTGGCTATCAGGTTTTCAATGCCGGAAACGACACCAACGGGGCGATTATTCCTACTAAAGAACTTTGTGAACGCTTTTTTCCGGGTGTGCCGATGACTCGTGAAATGGGGGAACATGAAGCGCTTTTTTCAAACCGAAAAATCCGTGAAGTGCTTGGTTTTAAAGAACAACATTATTGGCAGAAATACTTAAACGGTCCTGAAATATAATGCTGGTTATCCGGTAATTACAAAGAATGAACAAGACACCCAGTGCGCCGAGATAAATCGGTAGAAGTTCGCAGCGGAGGCCGCCCCGGATGTAATTCCTCTACTTGGTAAAGTAAGCACACCGCCAAGACCCCGAGTGATGGGCTTTGCATCGTAAGGTGTTGAATTAAGCGTCGACGGTGGGAGCCATAGGCTGAGTATTGAGCTGCGAAATCTCCACTTAAGCGTGCTGATCTTGTTGGGTGCAGGGGAAGGCAACATGACCAATAGATGAAATTCCATAAACGGCGGTGTTAGTTATTGGTTGATGCTTCGCAGTCATAGACCTTGTGCATGTGGTGCTGTCTTTTATGCACAACCTGGGAGATCCAGTGGTTTTGTCTTACACATGAAAGGGAAGTCATGAGACAAAGCCTTTGATGATAAGCCACTGGAAGTCAGACAGGCTCATAGTACTGAAGAAGCGCCTAAACAGGCTGGGTTAGCGCTCAAGGCGAAGGGCGTGTAGCGAAGGGGACTGACAAAGAGAAAACGTTTTCAGCAGAAGATTAGCCGTGACACAGAGCATGGGATATTTAGCTTCAGGTTCGGAAATGTTGGTGAAAGTAGCGAAGCAGTATGAGTTTATTCAACGCTTTCACCTTTGACTCGATATAGGAGCCGTATGCGTTAGCAGCGCACGTATGGATCTGCGCCGGAGGCCTGGTTTATGGAGGGTTAAATTTACTTAAAATAGGGCTTTACGGCGATTTGTAATGAAAATAAAAATAATTTTCATTAGCTGCTTGTTAAAATGGGGCTTTGTTAATTTCACAGTGCTGCGCACGTATATATGCAAGATCTTAGATAATCGCTTACTTATTAATATTGGCTGATCGGTAAATTATTCAGGCTGAAAATTAGCATGAATGGGCAAAATAGTCTGTTAGCGCAACCGGAGAGTCTATATATGCCAATTTAATTTTGACTTGTAATTTAAAATACAGGCTGGTATGTTCCAGATAGTGTACTGCAGGGAGGTTTTATGCACCTAAACTAGAAAGTTGGTCATCAAATTTTTTTCAATATTCTAGTTTTATTAATTTTGTTCTATCCCAGCTTTACACTTGAAAAATTACGTCGGTGCATGTTAGCTATTCATATTAGTCAAATATCTGCATGTATAGTGGACACTAACAACTACAGTCATCCGACGCTGAACAAAAGTGAGGTTGCGGTGGATTGTTAGCAGTAAATCTGTAAGGGATTGCAAATGAGAAATTTAAATTATATATTAAAGTATGTTGAGTTGAGTGCTTGGGCTATTACCTTTTTTATAGTCGGGCTATTTGTGTTTCAAATTCTTTATGTTTTTTACGGTATTGATGGCGTCATAAATGCTGAACAAGCTTTAGTTAGGCTATACATAGCGTTAATTTTTTTCGTTATGCCATTGGCAGTAAAAGGGGCTAGACATTCAATCAAGCAATAGATAGTGCGACCTCAATCATTTACCAATATGCCTGTTTTTTGATCTGAACTGTTTTTGTAGTGTGTTTTATTTTTAGTCAGGTAGGTGGGTGATGCCTCCCATAAAAACCAGGTAAGTTTATTTAATACGCTTTATTATAAAAATAACATCTCTGTTATTCACTGCTTCGAAGCCAGCTACAGCTGATTAAATTTATTCCCTGAAAATCACTTGAAAGAGCGATTTAAGTTTCAGATATTATTAGATGAAAGTGCCGTGCTAGCTTTTATGACCTATATGGATTTATCTCCCCCGTTAGCGGGAATATGGAAAAACACCTGAAACGTCATAACACACCAGCATTAAAAAACTAATCCAGGCAGTAAAAGACAAGTAGCGGCAACCCAAATGAATACATGCCTAAGGGCATCGTATTCATTGAAAGACGAATGTGGGTTAGTCGGCATAACAGGCCGCTGTATTTGCGTAAACAAAATCGGGTATATTGAACACCACCAAAGTCCCATTTTAAAACGCTTACGCTTAGAATCACAGCAGTGGTTAACGTTAACCACTGAGTTTGAAAAGCACGTTTGTTATGCCATTGGAGTCGATCTAATGATGAATGGCCTTTGCCATACCCACTATAAAAGGCTAAGAGGTATGGGCAAGGTATTACTATAGTTCCCCTTACAGAAATGAAAATACCCGCACACCACCATATTGCTATGTGGGGTGTAAAGCTGCCCGTAGTTTGACGAATGACCACTTTGTATTTTTTACTATTTTACCGTCCCAGATAAGGCGTGATTTACCCTCGAACCTTGTCTGCTAGCTGTTAATCAATATATACCCGTCTCCCTTGAAATTGCCGCCTAACCGCAACTTCAATGGCTTTGGGTATAAAAGTATTATTATGAGCGTTAAATAATTAACATGGTTGTGGTGGTAAATGCTTTTTATTTGCTACTGCAGCAACGAAATTAGACAATAGCGAACTAACAAAAAAGGGTGCTCTTAAATAATGTCAGAATTAACAACATGTCTTTATGGTAAATAGTTATACACCCGGGAAACATCTGCTTTTAGACCTATACCAAGCAACCCACCTAAGCGACAAGCATGTCATTGAGCAAGCGTTACTGGAAGCAGCAGACGCTTGTAACGCGAAGGTCTTGCAAAAAAACTTCCACAGTTTTGGAGAAGAACAGGGCATTACCGGCATGTTGTTACTTGCCGAATCCCACATAAGCATTCATACCTGGCCTGAAAGCGACTTTGCCGCCGTCGATATCTTTATGTGTGGTAACTGTGACCCGACTTTAGCCATAGCGCCTATTACGAAGTATTTATGTCCAAAAAGTGTCGATGTGCGTGAGTTTGATAGAGGAACGTTATTAATTAAACAATCATCAACAAATGGGTCTATTTGACATGCCGAATGACCAGACAGGTTTGCCTGAACAACAATCTAAACAGAAACAATACGCTACTTTGATGTATGCCGCATTTATCGCCGGCTTATGCTCGATTATTTATGAACTACTGATTGCCACCACTGTGTCTTATTTTATGGGCGACAGTGTGAAGTTTTTCTCACTCACCATTGGGCTATATATGGCCGCAATGGGGTTTGGTTCCTATCTATCCAAATTCATCACGGACAAACTATTACAACGCTTTGTCATCGCCGAAATCCTACTGGGGATCATTGGCGGTATCAGTATTCCATTATTATATTTTACCTATACTACCACCGCATTATTCTACCCAACTTATGTAACACTGACGTTATGTATTGGTTTCCTAATTGGTTTGGAAATTCCTTTTCTAACGAGGTTAATGGAAAGTTATCAGGTACTTAAATCTAATATTGCTAATATTTTATCTTTCGATTATCTCGGTGCGTTGATTGCTACTATTGCATTTCCGTTCTTTCTTTTACCCGTTATGGGTATTTACCAATCATCATTGCTGTTTGGGCTTATCAATATGTCCATAGCAGCAGTGGTTTTGTACTCATATAGAAAATCCCTCGGAAAAACGGGCAAAAAGCTTCAGTTATTAACAGCCGCTATGAGTTTAGGTATTTTGGTGATGCTAGTGTTTTCTAGTCAGGCACTGAAGCACTGGGATCAAATGCTCTATAATGGGCGTATCGTGCATAGCGAACAAACCCCTTATCAAAAAATAACGCTGACCAAAAGCAGAAACGATCTGCGGCTTTACCTCAATGGTGTTTTACAGTTTTCATCTGTGGATGAGTATCGCTACCATGAGTCATTAGTGATGGTGCCGATGACCTACGCGGATAAGCCAATTAAACGCGTATTGGTGTTAGGGGCAGGAGATGGTTTGGCGGTAAGGGAACTTCTCAAATACCAAGAAATAGTACAAATCGTTCTAGTCGATTTAGATTCCCGAATGACCGAACTAGCACAGAATAATGCGCATTTAGTCGCCATTAATTTAGCAAGTTTAGCGAATAAAAAAGTACAAGTTGTGATTGATGATGCTTTTGTTTTTCTTGAGAAAAACAAGCAACCTTTTGACCTTATCATTAATGATTTACCTGACCCCAACACCATCGCACTGTCTCGTTTATACAGTAAGCAGTACTACCGATTAGCTAGAAAAAATTTAACACCTGGTGGCGTAATGGTGACACAAGCAACCAGCCCATTTTTTGTCAAACCTGCATTTTGGAGTATTGCCAAAACCATAGAAGCAGCAGGGTTTGATTACATCTACCCTTACCACACAAATGTGCCGTCTTTTGGTGATTGGGGGTTTGTGCTAAGCGGCTTACACCCTATAAGCTTAGTCCCTAAACGCCCCGTAGAAAAAAGCCAGTTTCTAACCCATGACACCATGCCGTCTATGTTTGTCTTTGCAAAAGATATACAAGCAATAGACGTTAAAATTAATCAAATTGATAAACCTGTAGTGTTGGATTATTACCTGAATAGTTGGCGCTATTTTAGTGATTAAAAACACCTACGTTGATTTTTGTCAATTTGATATTTAGCATCAATGTCTTGGTAAATTGAGGGGTATTGATAGTTCATCAGATCACTAAGATAAACCTAGCCTTGATCCACCGAGAGTATATATGAGCGATAAACTAATTCCTGAATCCATTGCCGGGCAGTTCACTTTATTATTAAGAGTCAGATATGGTGAGTGTGATGCTCAGCAGGTTGTGTTTAATGCCAGATACGCTGACTACATTGATATTGCTATGACAGAGTATTTTAGGGCTGCCATGGGTGGGTTTCAGGCACTACTTGATAAGGGCTTAGATAATCAAGTGGTCAGTTTGCATATTGATTGGGTCGCTTCAGCGAAGTTTGATGATGTTTTGGCAATCAGTGTTAACCCAACAAAAGTAGGCAATACATCATACAGTTTTGAATTGTTTATTACACAGTCAGGCTCACATCGCATAGTAGCAAAAAGCACTGTTACTTATGTGATGGTCGACACGGCCAACTATCAAAAAACACCCGTGCCAGATTGGTTAAGGAAAATGTTAACTAACAAGAAATTATTACCCACTATTAATCAAGCTGGGATTTAGTTAGGTTCAAGGTACTCTTTAGTTTATTCATCACGACATCCAGGTTAATTTATTTTAACCTAGTACCCATAATCAATAGCTTGAAATTAAAGCTGGGGAAAAGGTAAAAATATGCGCAAAGGAATGATCTTAATAGGCATAAGCTGCATGCTGTCTTCCACCGGTTTGCTAGCTAGGAAAAAAACCAGGGTCTTTGTTCAATATGAATTTAACGACAACGACACCATAAAAACAGTTGGTGTTGCGAACTTTATACCTTTTTATAACAGTGATTTTGGTGCGCAGGCCATGACCATTTTTAGTTACGCTGAAGTGATGACTAACGATAATTACCTGGAAGATTATCTGGCCTGGGAGGCTGGCTTTCGTATGGGGTACTATGGTGTCGTTATTGCCTATATAGAAGCAGGGATCGATCTAACCGAATGGGCACTGAAGACGCAAAGAAACGATTGCTGCGAATCGTTTAATGATAATGATAATAACCAAGATCAGGTAGACGGTTATATAGGAGTAGGGGCAGTATTACAAATACAGGCTCTAACAATCAACGCCTTTGCGCGGTTAAGACAAATCGACACTCGTTACTGGCAAAGTGCTCAACAATCCTACTACGGGATACAACTGTCAGTGTCTTTTTGATGGGGTTGAGTCAATGGATGGCATCGTCACCGGGCATAAAATTGTCAGCGGGGCGTTATATTTCAATGCGCAAAGGCACAGCGGGAGAATAGCTAGTGAGTTATGACATTCAAGAAATTAAACCTATTGACGATACCAAGGTTTGCGAGATTATTAAAAAAGTTGGTGAAGAGTACGGGGCAATTGGTGAGGGTTTTGGCCCTTCAGATCCTGAAGTAAACGCTATGAGCCAGCACTATAACGATGAAAGTTCGAGCCGCTATTTTGTTGCATTTATAAAGGGCAGTATCGTAGGTGGAAGTGGTATTGCTGCTTTTAATGGTAGTAGTGATGTCAGTGAACTACGTAAATTATTTTTGCTGCCAGAAAGTCGTGGTTTAGGCCTGGGTAAAAAACTTACTGAAGATTGTCTGGAATATGCGAAACGAAAAGGGTACAAAAAGTGTTACCTGGATACATTACGTAACATGAAGTCGGCCATTGCGCTTTACGAAAAGTTAGGATTTAAGCATCTTGATAGGCCATTAGCAGGTACCATTCACAATAGTTGCGATGTGTGGATGTTAAAAGAACTGTAGCGAAAACCTTGTTAATTTTTAAGCAATGGTGAATCGAAATTTATGAACAATAATTCAGTTTGCCGACCATCTAAGTACCTGACACAGTGTTGGTCAAAAAAGCGTCTTCTTTGAGCATGATACGAATTTCTTACCCCACTGCTCAATATAACTGCTGTTGTTGAGTTCGATGGCATACGCAGTATTTAAATGTAGCGGATAGGCACCACTGCCGGCTAAGCCTTGCTGTGCGTCCCTCATACCTAAAGTAGTGCCGGCTGCATGGCCGTGAAATCCCAGTGGGAGGCTATAAATTTTCGGTTTAAGTCCCTGTTCTATCGCTATTTGGCGGGATTGCTTGAGTATCTGATTTTCGCTCTTACCGGCTGCAAACTGGCTGATAAATATATATTGCAGCTTATTCCCTTTTTTTAAGTGCGCCAGTAAAATAGCCAGGGCCTTGCTGCTGTCCTTTAGGCAATACATAATCATGTTGTTGGGTGAAACCAGGTTTGTAATTTAAGTTCTAGCACGCGCTCCCTAAACTACCCCACTACCTATTCGGTTGTGGTTTTGCCTCCCATGGCACTCACGCCCGTGTTAAATCTCCCATTTTGTATTCGCATTCCTTTATAATACCTGCCTATGTAATTCTATGGGGTTTGTCAGTCCTTAAATCCAGTTTTTGTTAGCTTACGTGCTCATATTTAGCTTATTTTTATCGCTGATAAAAGAATAAAGTTTACTCTGCGACCATCAGGCACCCTATAGAAAATCTCAATCAATCCAAGGAATATTTATCTATGTCATTTGGCTCTTTAGGCTTGTGTGATGAGCTGTTAAAAACCGTTGCAGAACAAGGTTATACAACGGCATCACCGATACAGATTAAAGCTATTCCGGTGGTGCTTAGTCGGCGTGATGTTATGGCGGTGGCGCACACCGGGACGGGCAAAACGGCTGGCTTTACGCTGCCTATCGTGCAGCTATTGTCAGATGGCCCTGATTCGCAGGCTCAATCTGTGCGTGCGTTAGTGATTACGCCAACCCGAGAGCTTGCTGCTCAGGTTGCCCAGAGCGTTCAAAACTACAGCCGCCATATGAATATTCGTTCTGCGGCCGTGTTTGGAGGTGTGAGGATTGAGCCGCAGATATCCCAGCTGGAAAGTGGTTTGGATGTGCTCGTTGCTACGCCTGGTCGTTTGATTGATCTTTATAACCAACAGGCGATTAACTTTGATCAGCTTGAGATATTGGTCTTGGATGAGGCCGATCGCATGTTGGACTTGGGGTTTATTGATGATATCCGCCGCATCCAAATGCTACTGCCTGTCAAACGTCAAACGTTGATGTTTTCAGCGACGTTTTCTAAAGAGATCAAGTCGCTTGCCAAAGGTATGTTAAATAATCCACTTTTGATTGAAGTGACTGCCGCAAACAGTATTGTCGATAGGATTAAGCAGAAAATACATCCTGTAGACAAAAAGCGTAAGAGTGAGGTGTTGATCTACCTGATTAAAAAGAACAATTGGCAGCAAGTGTTGGTCTTTAGTCGGACCAAACATGGTGCGGATAGTTTAGCATTGCAGCTTGGAAACGCCGGTATTAATGCCGCATCAATCCATGGAAGCAGAACCCAGCATGCACGCACACTGGCCTTAGATGGTTTTAGAAACGGAAATGTTGTGGTATTGGTCGCCACTGATATTGCCTCTCGGGGCATTGATGTAAATCAACTGCCTTGCGTGATTAACGTTGATCTCCCCTACGTACCAGAAGATTATGTGCATCGCATTGGTCGGACCGGCCGTGTTGGCACCTTTGGCTTAGCGATTTCATTATTCAGTGAGGATGAAGCTAAGCAGTTACAGTCTATTGAACGTGTCATTGGCCGTAGGCTTGAGCGTGAGATCATCCCGGGCTTTGCGCCCAGTGAGAAAAAATCCACAGACTCATCAGATGATGATGAATATGGTAATTTTGAGGCCGATTCTCCGCCCCGACGTCGAGGCCAATCTCAAGGGCGTGCAAGCCGAGGTGGTAACCCGTCTAATCGAAATCGTAATAATTGAAAATAATAGAAAAATTAAAGGCAAGGATCCGCTGGAATTAAATTCATCAAATACCAGGTATTCGTGTCGTGGCATAGTTTTTCTATGTTCAATACCAATAACGTAGTAGTGATTATATACCCATCTCCCTTGAAACTGCAGCGGTGTTGGTCACTCTCAATCACCTCTATGGCTAACCTGAAGCACTTAGTAGGTCTAAGCTCATGGGCTGAGTTTCTGTGCCGCCGAGCTGCAACCTTAATGGCTTTGGGTATAAACGGGGCTGTTTTTTGAATCGGGGTGTTATGAGCTGTTATCATAGATAAAATCTCATATTTTTTTATGTGAAGCTGTTAGGCGAATGTCAAAACAGTCAATTCATACACAGCCATAAAAAGCACTAGAGAAAAGCCGAAATATCAGAGATATCGAGTTGTTCTGGATTCAGGTATGACTAACCATAACGCTCCCAGACACCTTGCTTAAGGAACACTGAGAATATCTCACCATCGATATGCTCGTCTTTAACCATATTGCTCATAATGGCCAGTGTTTGACTCAATTTCATTGGGTCCTTGTAGGGGCAAGAGCGTAAATGCTTACTTATTGATCACAGCACCACACCCCGCCCGCAATATGGCATCAAGGTAGTCAGTTTGCATAGCGGCAAACTTTTGTTTACACCAGGATACTGGCTTCCTTCGTTTTTCATGAATTTCGTATTAGGTTTAGGGACTATTGGTGGAGCTTTTACGGTAGGAAATGTTTTTGAGCATCGAGCTAATGCTACTAAGGAGATTGAAGAATTCAAAAATAGTGATAACGGTGTTAAGCGCGCACAAGCAGATGCCGCAAAGGCAAAAATTGATGTTGCGCAATAAGAAATTTTCCTTTGGCATAGACTTCAGGGATACAGAATATAGGTCGGCATGACGCCCATAGCCCAGGGCGTTTAATTTAGAATAGAGAAGCGCAATCCAGCTATCCTCAAAGACGACTATTGCTGTGGAATTTCCTGATTCGGCAAAAAGGCACTCTGTATAGCCGCTTCTCTGGGTGGAGAATCGCTTTGCACATACTCTGATCTAGGCTCTTGAAGCTTTCGAATCAGATCGTTTCCGATCGCGGCAGTAATGCTGTGCTCAACCTGGCTTTTCTTAAGATATTCTTTTTGCAGATCTAAGCGACTCCACTCCATATATGAGACTTTTTCTAGGGCTACGACGTCAGCACTCGCTGGAGCTAGGGTTAGAAAACCCATTTCACCAATTAGTTGCCCTACACCCAAATAAAAAGAAGTGGAGGGCGTAACGACCTTTGCTACACCAGTCAGAACTACTCGTAAGTGTGTAATATTTTGTCCTTTCTTGACAATAATGTTTCCTTCATCGACTTCGCTAATTCGCCCAAGTTTGTAAATTTTGAGAAACTTTTTGGGCTTCATATGCTTAAATAAATGTGAATATATTATCTCTTGCTCTTTATTGAGCTTCGCCGGCTGCGACTCAATATACATTACCCATATTCTCTGGGCGTTGACCAGAATGAATAATACTGACCAGGTCCCTATTTCGAGAAAGGAATCACCATAGTAAATAATTGGGATAAGAGTTAATACATTGGCAAAAATCAAGGAAAGCCGAAGCTTAAAAAAATCTGTGACCATGTATGATATCAACACAAAAAAGGAGCTAATTTGGCTGATTCCCCAGGGACTCAATAGGAATAATTCAAATTCGGCCATTCATTTTTACTGCTATAAAAAATTAGAGAGGTTATATTACCAGATATTCCACAGCACTTTAGGGTATATGCTCTTATAATTTATTTCTGAAATTTTAATTATGAACGCTTGCCTGTTTTCTGTGAGATTATGTCAGCAAAGTTCACAGTAGTTGTACGGCAAGATCACAAACACTTTTTGAGCGGAAACTGGTTATTAAACAAGTCAAACTTGACAAGGAGCTATCGTTTATATCCGCTCGTAAATTTTGCAGTTCACTGTTTAATCCGAATGTTTAGAAAACAAACACTCACGCTCTTGCCGTGGCAGTAGTTGTATTTCATCTTTTCACATGGGGCCGCTTGTTCTACAAGCCCTTGCTTGGTTAAGTTAATAGGCAAGGTGAAGCTTTCTCTTAACTGCAGTAATCGCACGCCGACAAAGGCTAATATTGATACCGTTCTTTCCATATTATCAGGCTTTGTCATCCGCTGTCGCTATGCTCCTATGCCCGTTTTCCACGCTTTATGAAAGCCTTCAACACGCCAAGGTGCCGTATATATAAATACGGGTCAATTTCATCGCCTCTTCGAGGATGGCTATAGGCTCACTCGTTAGCCATAACCAGTTAAACGTTTTCTCTTCGTCTTGTGGTGAGGTTTTTGTCGCCCAAAGTGCGTGGATATTCCGTGTCTTTTTTCCCTTGGTGAAAGTGACGTTTGCGCTGCGCACCTGTAAACGGGCAGTACGCTCAGGACGGTTAAATTGATTACCGTTTGCCCCGACCATACCTTTTTGAGGAATAATAATTTGATATTTACCTAGCACTGCCTTGGCTGTTTGTTCAAAAAAAGCACAGCGGATTTTGTCGGGATGAATATTGTTGTTACGGATAAATCGATACGTTGCTTGAAGAAATCCGCTATTTCCTTCACAAGATAATGATACTCATTTGCTACCAGGTTGGGCCATACAATCGGCAATATCAATTAACCGATAGGTTCATCTGGTAGCGCCAATTGCTGCGGTTGTAAATGTTTTGTGCCCAGACTTTTCGATTATTAGGTGTCAGTGTTATCATTATCTTGCCTAAGAATTATCAAAATGACGATCTGTTCAACGACGTTGCCAGAAGTTCTATTCAACAGAATATTTGTGTATAAGAGTCAGGGAGTGAGCCGTCCTCCTCATCCTTTTGTGGCGGGTTTGAGCTAAAAAAAATAACCTAAAGCGTTTCATATTAAGCACTGACGAGTGCGCCTTACTCGGCTCGCCGGATGGTAACGGAGAGGGGCGAGACTGGATTACCGATTGCGTGGCTCAGCATTGGGTATACCGTTAGCTAACCGAAGCATTGAATGCGTTATTGCCATCAGATAAGAGTCATTTAGGTCGGGCAACATCTTTTTGTTGCCCGTCATTTCCGCTGTATTAATGGCATATGAGTGTTAAATAATTAACTTAAATGTGTATGGTTTGTATAACCGTTTTATTAGCGGGAAAACAATTGTCTGCGACGGCGCATATTTGAGCGTAATTCCGTGCGTATAGATTTTAGCCAGCTTTCGCGATTGACGTTAGCTTCTGCCCCACGGCGGCGTTCTTCCGTTTTGCGAAAACTGCAAAATTGTTTGTAGGCATTCAGGTCCTGAGATAAATCCTGGATCACCAGTTCAATCATTATCGCATCATCAATGTAGCCAAGACCCGGAATGTGGTCAGGCACTAAATCATTGGGCTCACTAAAATAGGCAAGTGAAGCCAAGATATTACTACATTCTTCCTCTGGTAATTGCCACTCAAGATCTTCTAACGCGTCAATAAGGGTTTGGAGTGATTGCATTCGCTCCCTTACAAATTCAGGTAAAGATGCATCCTCAGCCTTTTCAGTGACGGCTCGCGCTTTTTTTAAAACCTCATCGGGTGAGTATTGACTAATCTTGGTAATCACCTCGTTCATCATCTTACGAAAGTGTTCTAGATCATTGTCAGACAACTCAAAACTAATTTGTATGGGCATTACACGTTTCCTTGTTTTTTCTGAGTACACCATAGATATAGACAAGTTAAATAATAAGACACCTATGGTTAAAGCGCCTGTTTTTTGAAATTTTTGTATAGGTTGTTAGATTTTTAGTCAGGTAGGTAGGTTATGCCCCAGCTTCGCAATAGCCAGATCAGTTTAATTGCCCCCCTTATTTTATACATAATATCCCTGTTATTCACTTCTTTGCAGCCAACTGAAACGGCTTAATTTTATTCCCTGAAAAATTAATTTCGTGCCCGCTGTTTTGTTCAGTTTTTTTAAGAGATATGGGATCCAGCACCGCTTCCCTTTTTCCCTCTTAGCACAGAGGTCCGCTAGAGACCTCTTTACACCCAGATATGACAATTTGATATGCCAGGGCAAACATCGATTTAATAACACCTATACCTAGAGCCATCGGAATGGCAGCCATGCGGCAAAGCAACTCGGTTCCATGATAAGTACTTGAGGTTAACGATAGAGATGAGCAACATGGATGAGGTAAATAAAAAGCATTCCTGAAGTTTTTGTAACGTCTATGAAGGCAACCAGCATTTTTTCGATGTTACGCTTTGCTATGAAGCCTGCCAGCGCACTGTGAGTTGATAACATGGTATAAGCTATTTCACCTTACTTAGGTTTGTAGATAAAATGTCGCCCCTGCCAGCTAACGATTATTTTGATGAGTCGTTATCCGCGTATGAGCGACTGACATAAAAGGAATGTTTTTAATTATTGACTAATGGTTTGGTAAATAATTCATTGATTATCTGATGCTGAAATTGGCGTTTCACCGTGACGCCATAGAAGTTTTCAAATACATTTGGCAACGTCATATAGTGTACTAATTTACCGGTCAGCAATTCATCTTTTACTACTACACCGGGTATGACCGCTAATGCGCCACTGTCTCTGGCCAGCAAACGTAACATCGCCATATCGTCCGCCTCAGCGAGAATGTCAGGTTTGATTTGATGTAGTGCACAAAAACCATCAAAACCCGCTCTAATTGGGCTTTCACGTACAGGCAATACCCAGCGCTGGTGTTGGTATGCACGGGGAGATTTTTGCTCCAGATTAAGGCCCGGTGGTCCAATGATCGCCACCGCCTGGCGGGCGAGTAATTGGCATTGCCAGAATTGTTCATCGGTACCTCTGACTTCAATATTAGTCAGGGCCAAATCAAATTGGTGGTTAGCCACGCCATTGAGTAAATTCTCCTGGCCACGGGCATGTAAACTGTATTGCACATCTGAGCTGCCCTGCAAGGGGGCAATGAAATTTTCAATAAAATTACGGGACATGGTCGACAGCATGCCAATATGAATTTTTTGATTGGTGGTCACCACACCCTTGCGTAACAATGATTCAAGCTCTTCTCCCTTAGAAAAAATATCATCGGCATAGTTGAGCGTACGCTGTCCTACCTCCGTTAATATTAACTTGCGGTTTTGCCTGTTAAACAGGGCCACATTCATGGTCTGTTCTAATTGTTTGATCTGAGAAGACAGGGCTGATTGAGAGATATGCAAATGTGCAGCGGTCGCGGTGAGATTACCCATTTTGGCTACCCGCCAGAAGTAATACAGATGGTGATAGTTAAGTCGGCTCATAGTCGTCAGTCCCTTTATGATAAATGATTGGCGTTGTTGTTTTTAGTTCTGTAAAACAGAACGTTTTGTGAATTATTATCTATTTTACTTAATATTCACCAGGGTTGACAATCCTTATATTGGATCTTCAGGGAATGTCTATTTTGTTGAATAATCTGTTGAGTTTTAGCTGGTCACTGATCTTGTTTTTGCCGATCATCATCCTTGTTCTGTCATGGTTAGGGATCTCATGGTTGTGGCTGCAACGGTTACTCGCTGGCGGGACCCTGTTGGCATTGGTAAACTGGTTGCTGGTGGTATTTTTAGCAACAACATTAGCGTTACCGAATTGGCTGCATATTGTCCCTCTGACTGCTACTTTGTTGTTGCTGGTTCTTTTTCTGGCGCTGGTGGTGGTGCGCTACGCCATCACTAATTTTGAGGGCGATGCTGACCAGCCGCGATTTTTACGTTGGCTGGTATGGGTTGTCTTTGCGGTTATGGTCACTGTAGCAAGTAACCATTTGCTGGTATTCTGGTTAGCTTGGCTGAGTATCAGTTTAAGCCTGCATCAACTGTTAATGTTTTATCCTCAAAGACCTCGAGCTGCACTTGCCGCTCACAAAAAATTCATTCTGGCCAGAGTGGCTGAATTGCTGCTGGGTTTAGCTTTTATATTGCTCTATAGCCAACACGGTACTGGGATCATCAGCGATATTTTAGCCTACTATCCTGCTATAGACTTGCACTGGCAGGAGCAACTCGCTGCTGTGCTTTTGGCATTAGTTGCACTGATTAAGTGTGCGCAATTGCCTCTTCATGGTTGGTTGATTCAAGTCGTCGATGTACCAACGCCGGTCTCGGCTCTGCTCCATGCGGGAGTGATTAATTTAGGCGGCTTTGTGCTTCTGCTGTTTGCACCGCTCTTTAGTCAGGTGCTTTTGGCACAAGGGATTATATTGGTGGTTGCGGGCCTTTCCACTGTGTTATCAGCTTTGATCATGATGACACGCATCAGTATTAAAGTGCGTTTAGCTTGGTCAACAACTGCGCAGATGGGCTTAATGCTGGTGGAATGTGCTTTGGGTTTGTACGACCTGGCATTGTTACATCTGGTGGCGCATTCATGTTACAAAGCCCATGCTTTTCTCACGGCAGGAGAAGCTGTCAATCATCATTTACGCGAGCAATTTTTCCCGTCGAACTTACCTAAGTTCAGGCATTATGGGGCTGCTATCTTAGTCGTTTTCGCACTTATCCTTGGGGTATCGCAAATCGTTGTGGTTGCGCCTGTGCTGAGTCCCTGGTTGTTGATCGGTATTGCGTTAACCATGTTGTTGGCGTCGCGCTTTAATCAGCAAAAGGCATCACGTTTTGCATGGCTGTATTCAATACTTTTGGTTAGCGGAGTATTGTTGACTTACCTGGTGTTAAAAATGTTGGCCGGTGACTTATTACCAACGGTGTCCTTGCATACCTCCTGGCTTGGCGATGTGTGGATCTGTGTGCTCATTTTATGTCTGGTCACTGCTTACCTTGTTTTACAATACTGGCCCGCTAAAGCGTTTAGTCAACGTTTGTTTATTGCCCTCAATGCTGGCTTGTATCTCGATGAGTGGGCCACACGCTATACCCTTCTGCTCTGGCCTAAAGCCATACCGCGCACCAGCCAAAAACGTATCAGCACAAAACTGGAGATAGTTAAATGAATACTGTTGCGGCAACGGCGGGCAATATCAGTGACGTTAATAGTCTGCAGGATTACCTTGTGGGAGCCAAAGATGCATGTCAGAGGATAGCCCCGGTGTGGCCTCTGGATCAGGCTATTGCCGTCAACCCCTGGTGGCAATTGCGGGCTCAACCTATAACGGCCGTATCGGCTCAACTGCAAGCCCTTGGTAAAGTGCATTGCCTGATGCCTAAAGCCTATTACCAACAACACTGGCTTGCACACACGATTAGCCCCGAGCATTTGGCTCTGGCCTGCCAGTCATTAACGATCACTGCATCCCAGCATACTTTGGTCGCTTATCTCGACAAGCCCTTGCCAAGCACCCACTGGTTGAGCATCAGCGACCTGTTAGATGCGGCATCTGCTGGGCAAAAGAAAATGGCCTGGCATGATGAAATTATTCATCAAATTAGCCAATTCTGTGGGGTGTATTTTACTTATCCCCAGGCTGTTAAAGCTAAGAGTGCCGGTAACGCTGATCAGTGTCTGTATCAGAGCTGGTTAAATATGGTGCAACAAGACCGAGGAATAGAAATATTAATGGGTGAGCGGGGTCTTAATCAGCAGTTTCGACAATTGCCGCAAGACTCCCATACCCTGATCGTCATGGCTGCTCAAGAATTAGGATGCACAGCAGCGGGTAGCGCAATATTTGCACACTATTGTCATGCCTTGCTACTGGATATTAACGGTTGGGCTTCGTGGCTGGCCTATGGTGTCTGGCAGGATAAGTTTGGGGCTATAGCCAATCAGGGGGTTGAGCAATTACTGGCGATACGCCTTGCCTGGGAATTGGTTTTATGGCGCCATACTGCTTTACAGGGACAATCCCCCAAGCACATAAGTTTTGCCAGTGTTGAGCAACAATTTCAACGTCAATTGCAGGCAGTACCCCAGTTGATGGCGCAACATCACAGCGCTCAATCGTACTTATGGGCTTGGCAGCGGGCGTTGGAGTATAGCTATCAGTTGCCATTGCAGCGCCAACTGGCTGCAATGGCAGCGGATAATTCGCATAATGAGTCTATACAGGCACCGGCCCTTCAAGCGGTATTCTGTATAGATGTGCGCAGTGAGCCTATGCGCCGTGCACTGGAAACACAAAGCCCCGGTATTCAAACCATCGGCTTTGCTGGCTTTTTTGGGTTGCCCATCGACTATTCCCCTGCTGGCACCGATTATACTCGGCCACAGCTACCGGGCCTGTTAAAACCGGCAATACGGGCTGCACAGTTACCGATTACAGCAATCAAAGGCCAGGCTGAGGTAAACCGGCTTAGGGATCAGCAAAGTTGGCAGCACAGCATAGGTGCCCCGCTGTCATCTTTTGGATTGATTGAAGCGCAGGGTGTGTTTAAAGCCTTTAATCTGCTTAAAAATAGTTTATTAGCGGCCATACCTCATCACAATATCAATCAATTGCCTAAAGAAGGGGTATGGCAGTTAACTCAAGCGGGTGGGGTGATGGATACCCAACAGTTGGCGGCTCTGGCGGCGGGTATTTTACAAGCATTGGGCTTGACCAAAAATTTTGCGCCCCGGGTGTTACTGCTCGGCCATGGCAGTTGTTCTGCTAACAACCCCCAGGCAGCGGCATTGGATTGTGGAGCCTGCGGCGGCCAAACTGGTGAAGTCAACGCCAGGGTGTTGGCGCAGATCTTAAATTCAAGGGAAGTAAGAGGAGTATTAGTTGGCAAGGGCATTATGATACCCCCGAGCACACAATTTATTGCCGGTTTGCACAACACCACGACGGATAACATTACCTGCTATGGCCATAACCAATCTAACAAAGAGGCCTGGTTAGATTGGTTAACAGCAGCCACAACTGTTGCTCAGGCACAACGCATAACCAGTTTAGTGGCCAGTGAAAGTGATCATCATCAATCCCTGGAACAACGCTTTGAGAGGCGTAGCAAAGATTGGGCCCAGTTGCGACCCGAGTGGGGCTTAGCGAATAACGCCGCTTTTATTGTGGCACCACGAAGCAAAACTCGACATCTCAATTTGCAAGGGCGCAGCTTTTTGCACGATTATAAATGGCAAGCTGATCCACATTTTGCTGTTTTAGAATTGATTATGACCGCGCCTATGGTGGTCACCAACTGGATTAATTTGCAGTACTACGCCTCAGTGACCGACAACCTAAAATACGGCAGCGGTAACAAACTTTTGCACAATGTGGTGGGGGGAAATATTGGCGTTTTTGAAGGCAACGGTGGCGATTTACGCAGTGGATTGCCTGTGCAATCCTTGCACGATGGACAGCATTGGCGCCATCAGCCTGTGCGGCTCAGTGTGTATATCGATGCACCCAAAGAAGCGATTGCAAACATCATCAACAAACATGGGGATATAGCGCAATTAATTGAAAATCAGTGGCTGTTTTTATTTCAGTTAGATCCTCAATACGGCATTTGGCAATTTGCCCAAGGTCAATGGCATCCGATCAGTGCATCACAGGAGATTTTATGAAGTTAACCCATTTACGCCAACTTGAAGCTGAGGCTATTTATATTATTCGGGAGGTGGCGGCGGCCTTTGATAACCCCTGTATGTTTTATTCCATCGGCAAGGACTCTACCGTAATGCTGCATTTGGCGCGCAAGGCTTTTTGGCCGGCACCCGTGCCTTTTCCTTTGTTGCATATAGACACCACATGGGAATTTGCCGAAATGGCGCAATTTCGAGACCGTCTGGCCGATGAACATAATCTGCAAATTATTGTACACACCAATCACCAGGCACTGGCTGATGGTATTCATCCCATTAGCTCGGGTTCGGTTAAATACAATGATTATATGAAGACCCAAGCGCTGAAACAGGCGGTGGATACCCATAAATTTGATGCCGCTTTAGGGGGGGCTCGTAGAGATGAAGAAAAGTCCCGGGCCAAGGAGCGAATTTTCTCGGTACGGGATCGCTTTCACGTCTGGGATCCGAAAAATCAGCGGCCAGAACTGTGGTCCATTTTTAATACTGAAATTAATCTCGGCGAATCTGTTCGCGTTTTCCCCCTGTCTAATTGGACCGAGTTGGATATCTGGCAATATATTTTAATGGAAAACATCTCCATAGTTCCACTCTACTACGCCGCCATGCGTATGAGTTGGGTTGATGAAGCAAGTGGGCTTATTTTTGCCCTGGATGATGATCGCATGTTAGCGTTTTTAACTGCTGGCGAGCGTAACAGTTTGGCCGAGCGTTCCATTCGTTTTCGAACCCTGGGCTGTTATCCGCAAACGGGGGCTGAACTGAGCCAAGCCAAAACCACCGCAGGTATCATCCAGGAAGTTTTACTAAGCAAAGGCAGTGAACGCCAGGGCCGCACGCTGGATAATGATCAAGCAGGCTCAATGGAGCGTAAAAAAAGAGAGGGGTATTTTTAGTATAAACCTGTAATTCCCTTGAGTAAAAAAAATACCGTTTTTTAAGTCAGGTGGGTCATGCCCCTGACTTCGAAAAAGCCCAGTCAATTTATTTGATATGGCTTATTTTATAAAGAACGTCCCTGTTCTTCACTTCTTCATAGCCAGCGGTTTACATTTATTCTCTAGTCATTTCATTGTATTCACCCTTTTTTCGCCGCTTATTTCTGTACCGCAATTGGGCAGGGGATAAGTATCAGGCCAAAGTGACTAATACTGTTGAGGCTCAGTAGAGGATGTATTAACAGGGTTATCTCGGTAAATTGTAATTTCAGGAGGCTTAAATTCGGTGTGTTTGGCCCAAATTGGGTCAAATCTTGATGTTTATCTGTGCGTCAATCCCCGAGTTGAACTAAGGTTTAAGACGTTCATGAGTACTTTTTAGTCATAGTTGGCCGATGTTTAAAAAATTCAGAGTACAGATTGTGAATGTAATGTAGAGGCCGCTTTAATGGCGAATGAATTTACTTACAGGGGAAATCATGCAGATGAAGCGTGAAGTGAAAAAAATGTTTTTTAAGTTTATTCAAAGTGCTTTTTCTGCATGGCTTGTATTTTCATTAAGTCTGGGTGTTGCCTTTATAGCCTGGATAGCCACTACCGAATCTAATCAACGCCATACTCAAGATTTATTTAAATTTGAGGTCGCCCAAACGCTTAGAGCTATCGAACAGCGTATGGAGGGATATGAGCAAGTATTGCGTGGCGGTGTAGGGTTATTCAAATCAAGTGACTACGTTAGTCGCCTTGAATTTCATAATTATATCATTAATTTACGAGTCGATAAGTATTGGCCAGGCATTCAGGGTATTGGTTATGCCGTTATGTTAAAACCCGAAGAAAAAGAGGCCTTTGTCAATAGGGTACGCTTAGAAGGTTTCAATGAATTTAACGTCTTTCCGCCAGGATCACGTGATAAATACAGTAGTATTCTTTATCTTGAACCATTTACGGCAAGAAACCAGCGTGCCTTTGGATATGATATGTACTCAGAAAAAGATCGTCATATCGCCATGGACATTGCCCGTGACAATGGTGATACAGCAATTTCCGCTAAGGTTAAATTAGTTCAGGAAGATGGCAATGATTTACAGAATGGGTTTCTTATGTATCTCCCTGTATATCGCCAGGGAGCCCCTATTGAAAATATTTCTCTGCGTCAAAAAGAGCTTGTTGGATATGTATACAGCCCATTTCGTATGGATAATTTGATCAATGGAATTCTATTACGTGAAAAAAATCGCCAGATAAATTTTTCAATATATGACGGGGATTCAGAAAATTCAGAAGATCTATTATACGCTTCCCACAAAAGGGGAGACTATTTGTCCGGTGCTTATCAAAAAGAATTTAAACCTGCTATTTCACTTATTAAGACGATTGAATTTCCAGGCCGAACCTGGACCATACGCTTTAATAGCACATCCGCTTTCGAGCGTAATGTTGAAAATGACTTAGCTAAAATTATCGGTTTGACTGGCCCGCTAGTAGCGTTATTTTTACTCCTTGTGATGCTGAATATTACAAGGAGCAATAAAAAATCGGTTGAGGCGAAAGTAGAATTGGAAGTATTAGTTGATCGCCTAAAAGCAGGGGCTTCAGCTGGGATTGTAGGTATTTGGGATTGGGATATTGAAAAAAACATTCTAAATTGGGACGCCGTGATGTATAAATTATATGGTCTAGAGGACTCAGAGATTGTAGATTTATACGAAGCGTGGCTTTCCAGAGTACATATAGATGACCGGTCGCATATTGACGGAGAAATACAGGCGGCGCTGAGGCATGAACGAGAATATTGTCCTGAATTTCGAGTTATGTGGCCAGATAACTCGGTTCATTATATTAAAGCGGTATCACAAACCACATTTAACAAAGCAGACAAGGCGATCCGGATAGTTGGGGTCAACTATGATATTACCGAGCAAAAAAACACTCAAATACGCCTTGATAAAGAGGCCTCATTTGATCCTTTAACGCAACTTCCCAATCGTCGTTTGCTCAACGATAGATTAAAGCAAGCGATAGCCTTTACGGATCGCCATAAAAAAAATATGGCTATTCTTTTTATTGATCTAGATGGATTTAAAAAAGTAAATGATGTCTATGGTCATCAAGTTGGTGATTGGTTATTAAAAGAAGTCTCCAGACGTATTCAATATTGTTTGCGCGCTACCGATACAGTTGGACGTCTGGGAGGGGATGAATTTGTCGTTATACTCCCTGAAATTTATGAGAACGCAAAGGATGTGGCCAGTAAAATCCGAAAAAGTTTAGAAGAACCTTTTGTAAAGACTAATAGTATCACCCTTCATATTTCTTCAAGTATTGGCGTCGCAATTTATCCTCAGCATGCAAAAAACCAAACTATATTAATGGAGTGCGCTGACAAGGCAATGTATGAAGCAAAAAATAGAGGGCGTAATCAATTTGTGCTTTTTGGTGATTTTTAAATTCCGAGACTTGAACATCGATTAGCTCTACGGGTTTTGCTACGCTTAAGAGTGCCATTAACATGGCAGTCAGTGCGCCAGGAAAAATCGGTAGAAGATTGGAGCAGGTGTTTGTCAAGCAAGTGAATTGTCGCTCAAAGTCTCTGAAGAGCTTGCCCGTATAGACCGGGGTTTTAGTTTTATCAGTATTTTGGATAATGCTAAAAATGACTAGGGCTTTTTAGATCAATTAACATCTACCAAAGTCATTGATGTTGCAGCTAGGCGGCAAAGGTAATCGGCTCCATGAACTTACAAGTATTCAGTGATTGAGGAGAGAGAGCAGGCAACAGGCTGCTGAGACTGTAAATAACTTTGTATAAATGTCGCGGTAATTTTTGTTTTTCAGTAAACTATGGTTAACAACAGCAATTTTGCAACCGGTGAGGACTATTCGTCATTAGGTACATCTATTAATTATGTGTTCTTGTATAATCACCAGATTAAACATTCGCCAATTCTGCCACCTGAACCAATTAGCTCATTAAAATTGGCTAGTTCGTCTATCCCAACTAAGTCGGAATAACACCTCACTTCTACTAAATGCCTTTTGTATATCAGGCTAATATGAGTAATTAATATGAAAAAAACATTCGTTTTGTCCCATCCTAAGATCAAACTGCCTAGGTTGATTGACGCTATCAAGCATGAAGTGAAGAAATATCTTAGACGAGAAAGAAACAAGTCCATTCCGGATGGAGCAGATTTTTGGGATTTTGACTGCCGTTTTGGCACAGATAAAGACAATGCAGAGGTGATCCATCTTGGGTCAATTAACCAGCATATCGATGAAGCCGAGAAAAATGAACTGGCATCATTTTACCTGGAAATTCTCGCAAAACCCGTAAAAAAAGAGCGCAGTGAATAAACGCTCAAAAAAGGTTAAATCAGATTAAATTCGTTATTAAGGCCTTATTTTCTCGATAATAGGCCTTTTAATTAGCCAAAACACCCCAGTACTCCCGCCATCGAGGGCGCATCTTCATTGCAAATGAAATTCCACAGTCACTTCGCAAAATGTCATTCCTCGCTCCAAGACGGCAGTACCTTACACCCTTGGTTAGCCATTAAATATACTGTTATTTTCCGGGCGATTGATGGCTAAAGAAACTCAGAGTTAGGGATGTTTTAGCCACCAGTTTTATCTAAATAAAGTGGTCATAAGAGGCATGTTAATAGCTTTTTTCAATTTATATTGAAAGAAGCATAATAGGGCCCATGTCCATTGGCCGAAATGGCGTAATAACGCATTATGCATGGCTAATCTGCCATTTTGCATTGATTTTAAGCGAAGATCCCCCCATTAATAGACAGCGAAAGGTATAACAAATCCATTATTTAACATGGATGCCTTGGTAAATTCTTATAAAAGTGGATCAACAGTTTTATGGCCAGTGACACAAACGACTCAACAATCACTCGAGACAATGTTAAGCATGTTGCCTGTGAGCCCCAGCACTGCATTGGGGTGCGCGGTGCACGGGTCCATAACTTGAAGAACGTCGATGTCAATTTGCCACGAAACGCACTGGTCGTTTTTACGGGCATCTCTGGGTCGGGTAAATCTTCTTTGGCCTTTGGAACATTGTTTGGCGAATCACAACGTCGTTATCTTGATTCGGTGTCGCCCTATGCCCGTCGATTAATCGACCAGGTTGATGAACCCGACGTTGATGCTATAAACGGATTACCACCAGCGGTGGCACTGCAACAACAAAGGGGAACGCCGTCCGTTCGCTCATCTGTCGGCAGCGTGACAACGATTTCCAATGCCCTGCGCATGCTCTATTCACGTGCAGGGAAGTATCCTCGCTCTCAGAGCATATTGTATGCAGACGCGTTCTCGCCAAACACACCCCAGGGAGCCTGTTCCAGGTGTCATGGTATTGGGCGGGTGTTTGAAGTGACTGAACAGTTGCTGGTTCCCGACGATACTAAAACGATCCGTGAGGGGGCCATAGCAGCCTGGCCGCCAGCGTGGCAAGGTCAAAATCTTAGTCGCATTCTGGTTGCTCTGGGGCACGACATCGACAAACCATGGAAAAAACTGTCGAAAAAAACCCGTGACTGGATCCTGTTTACCGATGAAACACCCGTGGTACCGGTTTATCCACAATACAATTTTGTACAAAGCCGCGAGGCAATTGCACAGGGTGAAGAGCCACATTACATGGGCACGTTTTCCAGTGCCAAGCGTTATATCTTACAATCTTTTGCAACCACCCAAAGTCCCCGGACCAAAAAACGGGTGTCCCAGTTTATGCAGATTTCCCAGTGCCCGGACTGCGACGGTAAAAAACTGAAAAAAGAATCGCTGTCGGTGACGTTCGCTGGACTGGATATTGGAGAGTTGTCGCAGTTAACGCTAACAGAGCTGGCTCAGCGACTGCGTGATGCTGCGAATACAAAACCGGCCGCCAATGCGCACAACCGCGAAAAAATGATCGTCGCACAGCGTATTGCCAGCGACATTCTGGCCCGTGTTGAAGCGCTTACTACTCTTGGCCTGGGTTATTTGTCCCTCGAACGCGCCACGCCAACTTTGTCTCCCGGTGAGCTGCAACGTCTGCGACTGGCAACGCAAATTCGCTCGCAACTGTTCGGCGTTGTCTATGTTTTAGATGAACCCTCGGCAGGTCTGCACCCCGCTGACACGCAAGCACTACTGGGGGCGCTGGATGAACTCATACTCGCAGGCAATTCGGTATTTGTTGTCGAGCATGATGTCAGCGTTATTCGACATGCCGACTGGATAGTGGACGTTGGGCCAGACGCCGGAAAACATGGTGGCGAAGTGATTTACAATGGTCCACCAGAGGGGTTGCGCGACGTCACCCGATCCCATACCCGTCGATTCCTTTTCGCAACCGATGCGACAGCGAAACAACCGCCGCGCCAGTCTGATAGCTGGCTGAAGTTGGCGGGGATTGAACGAAATAATCTTCACCGGCTCAATGTTGAATTTCCTCTGGGCGTGCTGACAACCGTTACCGGCGTGTCGGGTTCGGGCAAGTCTAGCCTGGTGAGTCAGGCACTGGTGGAACTGGTTAGTGGTGCGCTGGGCGTGAATAAGACCGACGAGGCCGCCAATGACGAGATAGATTTACTGGAACGGGAGTTGGTTACATCAACGGGCGGCAGGATTGTTGATGGTATGCAGTACGTGCGACGACTGGTGACTGTGGATCAGAAGCCTATCGGTCGCACCCCGCGTTCAAACCTTGCCACCTATACTGGCCTGTTTGACCACGTGCGTAAGTTGTTCGCCTCGACACGTCAATCCAAGGCGCGCAATTACGATGTCGGCCGGTTTTCGTTCAATGTTGCCAAGGGGCGCTGCCCAAATTGCGAAGGGGTCGGTTTTGTTTCTGTGGAGTTACTGTTTCTGCCCAGCGTGTATTCACCCTGTGCGGTTTGCCGGGGGCAGCGGTACAACGACGAAACCCTTGAGATCACGTACCGGGACAAGAACATCGCACAAGTACTCGATTTAACGGTGGAATCAGCATCTGAATTTTTTGTAAAGGAACCACCGGTATTGCGTGCACTAGACGCGATGTTGCAAGTTGGCCTTGGCTACCTGCGACTCGGTCAGCCTGCAACCGAATTGTCGGGCGGCGAAGCCCAGCGTATCAAACTGGCAACCGAACTGCAGCGTTTGCAACGAGGGGATACACTCTATGTTCTAGACGAACCGACCACCGGCCTGCACCCGGCAGACGTATCGATGTTGATGTCCCAATTAAATGGACTCGTTGACACAGGCAATACCGTGATTATGGTTGAACATGATATGCAGGTCGCCAGCAGCAGCGACTGGGTTATCGACATTGGCCCTGGCGCGGGTGATGAAGGCGGGCTCGTTGTAGCCCAAGGTATACCGGCGAAAGTCGCCATGTCGAAGACTAGTCGAACGGCGCCCTTCTTGATCCCATAACGCAATTTATACCAAAGGGATAGATGAAAAAGGAAGTAACTAAGCCGTTCAACAAAGATTACTTAGGTCTTAGTTGTTGCGAGGTTGGCCCTTTTTCTGTTGTTTTCTTTGTGTTTTTAAGTTGCTGGCGTCGGGGGAGGGGGGATTATTTAACCTTGATCAGCACTAACAATATGCCTGGGAGCGATGGCGATAATTATCAGGCCCAAATACCCCTTCGGCTAAAACATAAATATTTGTTAACATAGCCTTCTTACTCCACACAGGTAATATTTTGATGACGCAAAACTGCGCCGACTCCCTTATTGTACTCGATTTTGAAACCACGGGGCTTTCACCTGATATGGGCGACAGGGCCATCGAAATAGGGGCTGTTCGTCTGGAAAAAGGCGTGGTCGTTGAACGTTTTCAGGCACTGATGAACCCAGGAACGCGAGTCAGTGGTTTTATTGAAAATTACACTGGTATCACTAACCGTATGTTAAGCCAGGCAGCTCCTTGTGATGAAGTTATGGATGCGTTTGCTGACTTTATGGGAGACAGTAACCTGGTTGCTCATAATGCGTCTTTTGATAAACGTTTTTTGGATGCGGAATTACACCGAATTTCCAGAGCTTATAATGGCCATTTTGCTTGTTCTTTACTTGTCGCAAGGCGTATATATCAACACGCCCCTAATCATAAGCTCGGTTCACTTATCGCTTATAAAAATATTCCCTCAGACGGCGGTTTTCACCGGGCCTTATTCGACTCAGAAATGACCGCGAAATTGTGGATAACCATGCTCGAAGATATTTCTCAACGTATAACGCAAGAAGAGGTGCCATTTGCATTAATTCAAAAGCTCAGTAAAACGTCCAAAAGTGGAGTCAGTAAATTACTGTCCTCAATTACTTAGAAAAAAGGGAACCATGTGTATAAACTGTTCAACAAAGGTTAGGCTTAATGTGTTTGGCTCTTATTAAGGCTTTAGATGTACGATGGCCTGGCGTATGGGTAGTCAATGATCACGACTGATAACAGAGCAAGTCATTGGTAAATCACCCGTTAGTGGGCAGAATTATTATTATTTTAGGATAATTAAGTGTGAAAATACCGACAATACTGTGTGCGGTTACATTAATGATAGGAATACTGTTTAGCGCAATATCCTTTGCAGATCCGGTTTGGATTGACGTTCGCAGTGTACTGGAAAATAAAATTGACAATATTGAAGGTGATATCCGAATATCACACTCAGATATAGTAGAAGAGGTAAGCAGAATTTATCCGGATAAAAATACAGATATTCGCTTGTATTGCTTCAGCGGAGGAAGGGCTGGCAAAGCATTACATTCTTTAAAACAAGCGGGTTATCAAAATGTACAGAATGTTGGCAGTATTGGTAATGCTCGTAAAGTAAGGGCGGCGATAAATTAAGTGACATTCATCTTGCCCTATTTTTTGTTTATATGTGGCTAAAAAGGTCCTAATGAAAATTAGCAAATTAATGAGTAAGCATGTCGTTGTTGTAAAAATGGATGATCCGCTTAGTAAAGTGAAAGACATATTTGATCAAGGGAAATTTCATCATTTACTTGTTGTAGATGATGGGCGTTTGTATGGTGTGATTTCTGATAGGGACTTGCTTAAATCGATCAGTCCAAAGATAGGTGATATGGCAGCAACCACTAAGGATTTGGCTTCTCTGAACAAAAAAGCGCATCAGATAATGACTCGCAAGCCCATATCCTTAAATGAAAATGCCACAGTAAAAGAAGCCATTACAATATTTAATGAGCATAAAATATCCTGTATCCCCATTATCAATAATACTGACAAGCCCGTAGGCATAGTTTCCTGGCGAGATATTATGCAAGAACTTGGCAACATGGCTGAAAAAAGGGGAGTGAATAAATAGTTCAATAAAAGCCAGGCCAAATTAGATGAGTTTTAAAGTCCTAAGTTGTTCGCAGGTTGGCCCTTTTTCGTATAATGTCGATAGATAAGCTATTCGTAGGGCGTTGAGTGAAAGCATGGTTTTAGTGCTTCAGACAACCTTTTGTTGATATCGATATCAGAAGTAAGGGTATTTTTTGCTGAGAAGTTTAATTTTATGTATTTGGCTTGTACTTGGCGCAGTTGCCAACGCTCAAGACGTTCAAATAATGCAATTGTCTAAACTCTACGGGGGGTATGCAAAGACATTGCTCGATGCGCCGCAAGAAGTCTTAGATAGGCTGGTAAACCGTGCACCAGACAAAAACCAATCCGATATCATACATGGGCAGTACAATCTTATTCTCTCTCAGGCTTACTACAAGCTGACTTACCCGCAACAGTCACTTAAACATGCACAGGCCGCTTTACGTTATGTATCTCAAAAGAAGCAGAGCTGGCTGTATCACAGCTGTAAAATTGCGGAGTCTGTTGCGCTGGACTTAGTCGGTAAGCCCACGGAGGCCATGGAAGGTATTAACGCTGTGATTGTTTGGGCTGAGCAAACTAATCAGCCAAAAATGTATTTGGCAGGTTTGTATTCGAGGGGCATGATTCAAACCAGCCTGACTAATTATGTGGCTGCACTTGGAGATTTCCAACAGGCTTATTCCCTAGCGGGTAATGAGCCAAGTGAGCTCAGCAAAGCTGATGTTGCCGACAAACTGGCAGAAGTCTATCAATATCGCCAAGAAGACAGCTTAGCGATCCCCTATCTTGAAGAGGCTATGGTGGCACACAGAAAACATCGTGCTTATCTGAATCTAAGTATTACTTTGTTTGACTTAGGTATAGCTAACAGCAAGACTGGTCAGGTTGAGTTAGGTAAAGCACAGTTAGAGGAATCAGCGCAACTGGCTGAAAAAGTTGATGATTTACAGGGAGTAGGTTATGCCCTTAAAGCGTTAGCCAAGATAAATATTTTGCAAAAAGATTTTGTCAAAGCTGAATCCAAGTTGGTAAAAGCAGCCGGTATTTTTGCTCAGGCAGCCAATCCTCGCATGAATTTCACCCTTATGATGTCGTTAACGTTATTAGCACTTGAAATCAACAACACGGTTAAAGCTGATAATTACCTTCAACTTGCCGCTGAGCAGCTCAACCTGGTTAACACGCCAATCAGCAGTGTCCGCTATGATATTCTGCATGCCAGGTTACTGTACAAACAAGGCTATTATCAGCGAGCTTATGAAGAGCTTAAACAAGGCTTTGAAAACCATAAAAAACAGCAAAATATCGAAAGTACTGAGCAATTGCATCAGCTTCGCTCACGGTTTGAAGTGCAAACTGTAGAGCAGGAAAATCAGGTTTTATCCCAGCAAAATTCATTACAACAGCTGCAGTTAAGCAATAATAAAACACAAAATATACAACTGTTCCTGATCGCTTCCTTTGCCATTCTAGTTTGTGGTTTGCTGGGAACTATTGTATTTCATAATAAAGCGCATAAACGTAAACTTGAAAAATTAGCTAGCTATGACGATTTAACCGGTTTGCTTAATCGTCGGTACACCTTAATCTTGTTAGATCAACAGATGTCGCTGGCAGCAAGGTATTATAGTGAGGGCTTATGCATTGCCATGATCGATCTGGATTGGTTCAAGCAAATTAACGATTCTTATGGCCACATTGCAGGAGACAAAGTATTACGGGAATTTGCCCTTCTGTGTACAGCAAGTCTGCGTGGTTCTGATGTGATAGGGCGTATTGGTGGTGAGGAATTTTTATTGATCCTCAGTCACACTGCCGCCGATGATGCTTATAAGGTACTAGATAGTTTGCGTGCAAAAATGACAGGACTAAGCAATATGGCCGGTATCCCTCAGGCCAAAGTTACTATTTCTATTGGTATAGCCCAATACGAACAGGGCGACAGTTTAGAGAACTTTATGTTGTTGGCTGATACCGCTTTATACCAAGCAAAAAATAACGGTCGTGATCAAGTCGTTTTGTGTGACAGAAATATCACTGTATCGGAAAAGGGGTCGTAGCGAATAAGTGAAATTCACTACGACCCCTTTTCGCGCTCCCCCTTTTTTTACTCTGCCTCAGCAAAGTGTATTATTTTTGTATTCCACTTATCTTTAAACCGTTCAATTGTAAAATATTAAATTGATACGGGGACTTTTAGCGAATGGGCTATTTACCTTGTCTTTCATTAAAAGGGCTGTTCAATGGCGGATTTTTTAGCACCTGGGGGGTATACTCGTCTCCGTTGAAGTTGCAGCATTGTTGGCTGCTCTGACCTCCAGCGTAAACTCTTAACCCGTATCTTAACGTCACTTGGGTATAAATGTTAGGTGCACCGCTATGATTAAGCAATCAATAGGTCATGGACTAGAAAACGCTGGTTCTTTTACCCATTACCTTGCCGCTATTGTTGCTTGCGCCTTGCCCGTTGTAAATTTCCTAATTAGCAGTAGTCCAACTATTTGAGCCGCCAGTGCCACAAAAATGGTGCTTGCAGAGCCGGTAAATCCTGCCAAGCCAAATGCGCAAAGCGCAATGGATCCATTAAAAAGCGCATAGGGGAGTTGAGTTCGAAAATGTTCAATTTGTGGACAACCTGCACCGGTAGAAGAAAGAATGGTCGTTTCGGAAATCGGCGAGCTGTGATCGCCGAACAAACCACCGGATAATACGGCGCCAATGCAGACATACATTGGCGCATCCAGGGCATAAGCTGTGGGAATGGCCAGTGGCAGCATAATGGCAAATGTCCCCCAGGATGAACCTGTAGCAAATGAAATGATGGCTGATAAGACAAATGCCAGCATGGGAAATGTCCAGGCAGAAATAGAGGCTTGCGCCACACTGGCAATGTAATCCGCAGCGCCCAGTTCCCGGCCTATATCGCTTAGCGCCCATGCCAGTAGTAATGTGATCGCAACGAGCATCATGGAGCTGATACCCTTTAAGTAAATGTCCACGGAGCTCAAAAAATTCCTCACGCCATAAGCTGACATCAATAAAACCAATACAGCGGCTGCGAAAAAGTAGGCTGTTGACAGGCCAGCTCGAAAGTCTGTTCCGGAGACTTGCGCAAAAGGAAAGCCCAGTGGAACAAGCATGATCCCAAGTACTACAGCCATAACCAGCAGAGGCCCCCAAACCAAGACGGGTCGGGCATTAGGGTGGCTAAAAGCTTCTTTTTTATTTATCTCTGTATCTGCAGGCGCAGCAGTTGACTGCTCAACCCTAGCCATAGCAGCAAAATCAAATTTAAACGCAGCCAACAGCGGCACCATAGTGACCGCCAGCCAGGCATAAAATTGAAAAGGGATGGTGTGAATAAAGACCCAGAACTCACTTTCCTCAATGCCCAGTGCCTTATATTCTTGATAAATCAGGCTCATGATATAGACACCCCAGCCAATAAAGGGCACTAAAATAGCGACAGGAGAAGCAGTAGAATCAATAATAAAAGCGAGTTTTTGCCTGGAAACTTTCAAGCGATCCATCAAAGGCCTGAAAACAGGCCCCACGATCAAAGGTGTACCTAAATCGGAAAAAAATATGGCGATGCCACCAAACCAAGCGGCCATTTGCGCCTGAATAGGTGATTTAACCCATTGATTGATGCGTTTAGCAAACGCTGCACCGCCTCCACTTTGTTCAATTAGTGCCACAAAGCCACCGATAAAGGCAAGCAATATCAAGACACCTGCATTGTAGCTATCCGTCAATTGTGGGATTAAATGGGATTTAACCATGATACCCATTGCCGCAAAGGGCTGCAGGCCATTGATCATGATAACACCTGTAAAAACGCCGGAGAATAACCCCAGGATCACATTACGTGTGCCTAAAGAAAGCACCAGTGCCACTATGATAGGAATAAGTGCGCTAAATCCAACTTCTGTCATTACAATTCACAAACTAATTTTTTATTCGCTTATTCTGACTTATCCTGAAGGATCTTGATAGGGCACAATGAGTTACCCGCTCAATATGCAGTCGTCTTCCAGGCGATCAACCAGCAATAAATTACCGTTGGTAAAACAAACCGCCCCTTTGTCCTGTGCCATTAGACCGCTATGTGTTGCTGCCAGCAACTGTCCAGTGGCGCGTGTTGTGGGCAATTTTATCGGCTGTCTGGCATTCAACAAGATCAGTAGCTTGTTATACTTAAAGCCATTGGCGTTGCGCTAAGGTGGTAAAAGAGCTTGGCCTCATTAGCTTAGAGGGTCTAAGTGCAACGCGGTTGGCGATAGGGACGAGTGAGAGCAGCCAGCAAGGCTTCAACTTCAAGGGAGGTCAAAAGGCAAAATGATCTAATTAAAGAAGATATTTGTTTGTCGCCTAATTTACGCCACAATACCGATTTCGTAGTAAGTAATTGTGTTTTTTTGACATTAATTTTTTAGAGCATAAATATTCATCCTAATATTTCACCATATTTGGGATTATTTGCACCATTTTTAGGTAAATACTAGTTTATCATGCCTTTACTATCATTTTTTAGTGTATTTTGCACTATGTTGGTGCGTTATGTTTTTCGTTACAAATTAAATGCATAAAAATGCATGCATAATGCATATCTATGTTGGTGGTTTATACTGAAGTCAAAGTATTTAATTAATTTGGACTTGATTTGGACTTGATTTTTGCTCAGTATTCACGACAAAAGTCCTAAAAAATATAAAACCAAAGAGATGTATACATGACTGTTCATAATACAAAATTGTTTAAGTATTCAGCGCTTTCGCTCGCTATTTCTTCACTTTACATACCATTTAAAAATGTTTCTGCTCAAGAAATGGATAAACAAATTGAAAAAATAGAGATTACTGCGACAAGACGGACAGGGACAGTCCAAGATGCACCGCTAAATATTACTGCACTTACTTCAGACACACTGGCGGAGCAAAATATCGGCGATTTGGAAGATATCGCACGGTGGGTACCGGGCTTGACGATAACTGACCAGGGTGGTCGCAGTGATTCTCCTATCATTGTTCGCGGACTCAACACCAATTCATCTGGACCAGATTCAAATGGTCAAACGGTAGCTACTTACGTAGGCGAAATACCGTTATTTATTAATATGCGACTTAACGATATTCAACGTGTAGAGGTTCTGATAGGACCACAAGGCACCTTGTATGGGGCAGGAACGTTAGGTGGTGCCATACGCTATATTCCTAACCCGGTCGACCTTGAATTGACTACGGGCCAAATTTATGGCGACCTCTTCAGCGTTTCACAAAGCGCTAGTTTGGGCGGTGAAGGTGGTTTTGTTTTTAATACACCACTTATTAATGACGAATTGGGTGTGCGTTTTTCCTTTAATAAACTACATGATGCAGGCTTTGTTGATTACAATTATGTGGTTCGTGAAGGTGGCGTATCGCTACCTGATCCTGATTGGAGCAATCAATCTGACGTCGATGCAAACATTCGTCAGGTAGAAGATGGCAACGGTGAAGACACTTTTACGGCACGGGCCGCACTTCGTTGGCAACCAAATGACTGGTTTGATGCAACGTTAAGTTACTCATACCAGAAACAGGACGTCGAGGGTCGTTCGATCGTACACTATGATTCGTTGTCTGCAGGTAATTCATTAGGGGAATTAGTAGGAAAGTATGAATCTGCATATCGCTACGAAGAACCCAGAGAAAAAGTTGATGAGTTGTTAAGTCTAGAAATAAAGGCAGATTTGGGTTTTGCCGAGTTGGTTTCTGCGACCGGTAGCTCAAGCTTTGAAGCTGTCGGCCAGCGAGATCAAACGGACTTGTTGATCAGACTCGCTTATAGTTACGAAGAATTCCCCTCTTTTGCCGCCTTCACTCGTGAATTAGACAATGCCGATATTTTTACCCAGGAAATCCGTTTAGTCTCCAAAAGCGACTCAGATTTATCATGGATCGTTGGTGCTTATTACAATAAGTTTGAATCAGATGGCAGCAGTAGTGAATTCACTCCGGGCTTTGATGAATATGCCATAAACGAGTGGGGCGTAGAAGGTAATTTGCGCCCAGATTCTCTGGAGTATCTTTCAGTTGATGAATCACAAACCACAGAGTCTGCAATATTTGGTGAGTTAAGTTATGCCATTGACGAAAACTGGGATGTGACCGTTGGCCTACGTCAATATAAGTATGATGTTGAAACCCGCTCTGCGGTCGATTTGCCCTTATATAACAGTGTATTCGAAGGCCGTGCCCCAGATTCTATCGTACTGGAATTCGGTGACAATCAGGCTGAGGATACTGGCACCTTATTAAAATTTAATACTAGTTATAAATTTTCTGCGGATGTTATGGGGTATGTAACGGTAAGTGAAGGCTTCCGTATTGGTGGTTCTAACGGTGTAGGTGCTTGCCCGTCTGATGTTGCAGATATTACCACGCAAATTGTGTGCGCTTTGCCGAACGAACAAATTTACCAAGCTGATACTACGCTCAACACTGAATTAGGTTTTAAAAGTACTTGGTTAAAAAATAAATTTCACTTTAACGCAGCTTTATTTAACGTAGATTGGGATGATCCACAAGTATCAGGGGTGACTGAAAATGGATCGGCAACTATACTGGTCAATGCCAAAGGGGCCAATACCAAAGGGCTTGAAATTTCATCTCGGGCAATGGTTGGTGATAATTTAACCGCCTATGCAACCTATTCGTATACCACAACTGAGTTAACTGATAACGCCCCAGCCGTATTTGGTCAAATAGATGATCCTGGTACCGAACTGCAAGATTTTTATGATGGTAAAAAAGGAGATAGATTACCGGGTGCGCCAGAACATCAATTTTCCATGGGATTAAAATACAGCCAGGAAGTATTGGACGGTAAACTGCTCGATGTGGTTTATGGTTTAACCGCACAAAGTGACGTTTACTCAAAAATAGGGTTACGCGCCGACGGAGAGATTTTGCCTGGTTATGCCTTGAGTAATTTAAGTGCAAAGATTTCCGATAATGATTGGGCGGTGACCTTATATGTGGACAACTTGTTCAACAAATATGCATTTGGCTCTGTCAGACGAGACAAGGGTGACATTGGCTTAGCTCAATTTTCTAGCCAGAATGTTAATGGCGGTGATTTGATGCGTAATTATGGTCATTATCTGGTTGAGCCAAGAAAGGTTGGTGTGAAATTTACCTATAATTTTGACATCTAAAAATTGGTAGACTTAATCCAAGGGCACAGTATGTGCCCTTTTGTTTTTTTGGTTATTAATGAATAATATTAAGCAGTTACATGCATCCGCTCTAGCGGCGATTAATCAACGTGATTATGTGTTCGCCCATAGTTGTTGTGTGCAAATTATCAAGCAACAAGCCACTCATGCCGACGCATACTTTTTATTGGGTATGGTTAATAGTGAGTTAGGTCAATTCCGAAAAGCTATTCAACTGATCGAAAAAGCTATATGGCTAGACCCAAGCGTGGAGTATTTTGCCCATCTAGCTAAATGTTTTTCGCTCATAGGTAATATGACGGCAGCACTTAACGCTGTAGCACAAGCACCGGTATCTAAAGTTAATCAAACATTAACTTTAGATACCTTGGGGGTGGCACTGAGTCGTGTCGGCGAACATGAACGGGCATTACTGTACTTCTCCAAAGTGCTGGGAATGGAAACAAATAATGCATTTTATTATTATAACTACGGCGTATCGTTAAAATTCTCTGGTAAGTTTGAGCTTGCCAGAGCCGCATTTGAGCGTGCTATCGAACTACGTCCCGATTATTACCAGGCTCATTTTGCACTATCAGATTTAGGAGGAGCCAGCCAAGCCAATCACCATATCGACCGATTAGAAGCCTTATCTTTGCAAACTTCTGACCTTGATGCCGGATTACATATTGGTCACGCTCTGGCCAAAGAATATGAAGCCTTAGGGAAATATAGCGAGGCAATGGAAGCACTGCAGCGCAGTAAACAGCAAAAAATGCAAAACATGAGTTACACATTTGCTAACGATAAACGATTGTATGAAGCTATCCGTCAGACGCAATTCCCTCCCGATAACAGCCAGTCGGGATACGCATCTGATAAACCCATTTTTGTGCTTGGCATGCCACGCTCTGGCACAACGTTAGTGGAACGCATCATTAGTAATCATACTGAGGTTAAGTCCTGTGGAGAGCTTCAGGATTTTGGCGTGGCGCTCAAAGAGCTAACTAAAACGCCTTCTAATAAAGTATTGGATGTTGAAACACTACTCGCTGCCCAATCAATAGATTTCAAAGCCTTGGGACAACGTTATATCGAGCGTACGCAGGCGATAGCAGGAAGCCAGAGTCATTTTATAGATAAATTGCCGTTTAATTTTTTCTATATTGGTTTGATCCGTAAGGCTTTGCCAAATGCCAAAATAATTTGTTTATTACGTAATCCTATGGATACCTGTATAGGTAATTATCGACAACTATTTTCTATCAACAGCCCCTATTATTCCTATGCTTACAGTCTTCTCAATACAGGGCGATTTTACAAGGAATTCTATGATCTGGTAAACGACTGGCAAAAGCTTGGTACTGAGAATTTTAAGTTACTCAGTTACGAGCGTTTAGTGGCTGAGCCTGAAAATGAAATTCGTCAGCTTATCGATTTTTGTGGTTTGGATTGGCAAGAGCAATGTTTACATGCCGAGCAAAATAGCGCGCCTGTATCCACTGCCAGTAAAGTACAAGTCAGAGAAGCTATTAACGCTAAATCAATTGGGCGCTGGCTTAAGTTTCAGCCTCATACTGACGAGTTACATACTTATTTCACCGAACAGGGGATCCCAATCTTTTAGTTACAGAATTAACACTAATGATTATTCGATCCACCTTAGCTTTTCTAATGGATAGCCAAGACACCGTATAGCCCGTTCCAAAATAACCGGTTTTTTCAGCTGCTTAATGCCCAGGTCTGGGATAGCACTCAGTTCATTACAGCAGGCATTTAGTGAGTTGATATCAGCAAAACAAGTAAATGAAATGTAGTCTGTGTCATCGCTTAAACATACACAGTACATAAATTCAGGTATTTTGTTGATCGCTGCTTCAAAGGCCGCACGACCCAATGGTGTATTACTGTGAAGATTAAATTCGACGTAGGCCAGCACATGTTCGCAGAGCAGATCCAAGTCCATTTCAGTTTAAAAATGAATAAAGTAGTCCGCTTCTTTTAAGGCTTTTGTGCGCTGAAAACAGGCGCTTGGTCGAGTAGGGCGCCTACCGTTAGCTTTTCCATTTTGCTGGGTAAAAATTGCGCGAAAATAGTGGAAATGCAAAACAATTACTGCCGCATTTGCAAAATTGGTTTCAAGCGTCGGTGTATGGTCAATGCAGACCGATTTATTGTGGAAAAGTGACAGATACAAGTACCAGAGTTCAGGGGGGCTTCGACGTAGGTGCAGCGATTATAAATGCCTTTGACCATGCCTAGCCTGCACTGACCATTAGTATCAAAAATGAATATTTGTTGGCTACTATCGACGGTAAAGTTTTGGTTTCAGTACCTGATCTTATTGTGATTGTCGATTACGAAACGTCCGCGCCGATTAATGCCGAACGCGTAGCTGTTTTTGCGATCGGTTGCCCAGCGTTTTTTAGAAGCGCGGCAGCCTTAGAGGTTGTTTCGCCAAGGTGTTTTGGTTTTGATATTGACTATGTTCCTTTAGAGGCCATCGGGTAATCCCGTTATTATTGGAGTTGCAGGGAGCCTGCCACTCCAATCGCTTTGAGTAAATACTCAGGTTTTTGCTTGAGCTTATATTTTGTCGGTTACCGCCCCGGTTGAAGCAGAGCTAACGGTTTGTGCGTATTTAGCCAGCACTCCCCGGGTATATCTTGGTGCGGGTTTAATCCATTGTGCCAATCGTTGTTTAATTTCGTCAGGGGAAAGATCGACATCAACACATTTGTTACCGGCGTCAATGGTGATAGTGTCACCGTCTCGCACTATGGCAAGTGGTCCGCCATCAAAGGCCTCAGGTGTGATATGCCCAACAACAAATCCATGGCTGCCCCCTGAGAATCGACCATCGGTAATCAGTGCCACATCGTTGCCTAGGCCCTTGCCCACAATGGCAGAGGTGGGACTGAGCATTTCTCGCATTCCTGGGCCACCTTTAGGGCCTTCGTAACGAATAACAAGCACATCACCTTTTACTACTGTTCCGTCTAAAATCGCACTTAAGGCGACTTCTTCAGAATGAAAAACCCGGGCACGTCCAGTGAAAATCAAGCCTTCTTTGCCGGTGAGTTTGGCGACCGCACCTTGTGGGGCCAGGTTTCCTTTAAGTATCACTAAATGGCTATCAGGTTTAATTGGATTTGCCAGCGTTCTGATGATTTCCTGCCCCTGTGGATAGGCAGGAATATCAGCCAGATTCTCGGCCAGCGTTTTACCTGTAACCGTCATGCATTCACCGTGTAACATGCCTGCATCTAACAATGTTTTCATCAACGGCCCAACACCGCCTATTTCGATAAGCTCTGACATCAGGAAGCGACCACTGGGTCTGAGGTCGGCCAATACGGGTGTGGTATTACCTAATCTAATAAAGTCATCAAGGGATAACTCAACATCTATGGTGTGTGCCATTGCCAGCAAATGCAAAACTGCATTGGTTGAGCCACCTAAGGTAATGATAATAACGATAGCATTTTCGAAGGCATTTTTTGTCATGATGTCAGACGGTTTTATATCTTTCTCGATTAACTGTAAAACAGCTGCACCTGCCTGATAACAGTCGCCCATTTTACTTTCAGATACCGCATTTTGCGCCGAACTGTTGGGTAAACTCATACCCAAAGCTTCGATGGCACAGGCCATTGTATTAGCGGTATACATACCACCACATGAACCGGGCCCCGGGATAGCCGTTTTTTCAATATGTTCAAGTTGGGTTATGGGTATATCACCCTTGGCATAGCTTCCTACCGCCTCAAAAACTGAAACAATGTCGGTATGGTTTTCGCCTGGCAGGATAGTGCCGCCGTAAACAAATACAGATGGGCGATTTAAGCGTGCCAGACCCATTATGCAACCAGGCATGTTCTTGTCACACCCACCAATAGCAACGATGCCATCATGGCCCATACATCCTGAAACGGACTCGATAGAATCGGCAATCACTTCGCGGGACACCAACGAGTATTTCATCCCCTCGGTACCCATTGAAATACCATCGGAAATAGTAATTGTGTTGTAGATAACACTTTTGCCACCGGATTGATCGATACCATGACCAACTTCTTCAGCGAGTTTATTGATATGCATATTGCACGGCGTGACCATGCTCCATGTTGATGCTATGCCAACCTGAGGCTTTTTAAAGTCAGTATCGTCAAAACCAACCGCCCTGAGCATAGCCCTGCTAGGTGCTTTCTCAGCACCATCTACTATTTTTTGTGAATATTGACGAACATGCTCTTTGGTCATAAGTATAGGTCTCGTTTGGGAAACGACCTATTTTATAGTTTTTATGGCGTCTTTTGTATAGACAAATATATATAACTTATTAGTAATAAAGTTAAAGTCATCGGTGTTGCAGTTTAGAGGTCACTTGGTATATACCGCTTTGAGGTATCTAGGGCGCAATCTGATTTAACCGCTATAATTAGATCTCATCTTTGAAGCTGCAACACCAAAGGCTTTGGGTCTAGATAAACCACACAGTAAATTGAAATTTACGAAATGAATAACGTAAAAATCCGAGTAAATTCAATATTTGAAAATATCTTATTTATTGTGAACTTAAACATTTTTTAAAGGATATTATAGTGTTTTATTCATAGCTATTGAAGCCAGGAGAAAGTTCACAAGTAAGGAGTTTTAATGCGTAGGTACTATTATATCTTTATTGCCATCGGAGCATGCTTGATCCCTTTATTGGGATGGCAGTCTTATTCTGTGATCGAAAAACAGATACAGTTTGCGGTATATGAAACATTAAACACCACATTAAACATTACCCAACAGGGGATAGAATCCTGGGTAAGTGAAAACAAACACACCGTAGACACTTTAGTCGCCTCGGATCAGGTTATCTTGCTAACCGAACAACTTCTTGCTATTGAACGCACACCTGAGACCTTATTAAACTCACCCGTTCAAAAATACATTCGAAAATTTATTCAGCCGACATTAACATGGCATAAGCTGAGTGGTTTTTTCCTGATCTCTGTTGATAATATTAACCTTGCATCAACACGGGATGAAAACATTGGCGTCGTGAACTTACTTACTCGTCAGCCTGAAATTATGCAAAAACTGATGAATGGCGAAACGGTTGTCACCCTTCCTCAACCTTCCGATGTTCCATTAATGAATGAAGAAGGCATATTGACTGCTCATTACCCGACTATGTTTATGGGCGCCCCTGTCAAAGACAAAAATAATAAAATCATCGCTTTTCTGACTCTGCGGATCGACCCCTCTATTGACTTCATCCGAGTTTTTCAACGTGGTCGGTTGGGAAAAACAGGAGAAACCTATGCCTTTAATAGACAAGGCGTCATGATCAGCAACAGTCGTTTTGACAACCAACTTCGCAAGCTGGGGATCATTGATAAAAACCAGGTCAGTATTTTAAATGTTACGTTACGGGAATTTCTTTTGGGACCATCGTCGATAGACTCTCAAAGTGAAAAAAGAAATTTTACCCATATGGCACAATCGACGCTTGAAGATCACAGTGCGAATACCCTTTACCCCTACCCTGATTACCGGGGCATAGATGTTGTGGGCGCTTGGGTGTGGAATGAAAAGTTGGGCTTAGGAATAGCCACCGAGCAAGATGCCGATGAGGCTTTGCGTCCGTTGAATACGGCACGGAAAATGTTCATACTTTTTTGTTCGATTATTCTTGGTGGGTTCCTCTGTGGGGCGATATTGTCTGAATTGAGTCGCAGGAAGATATTGGGTGAGATTGATGCCAGAAAGTTTACTGAAAAAGAATTGCATAAACTCTCTACAGCCCTGGAACAGAGCCCATCGTCAGTGATAATAAGCGACATTGAAGGGGTTATAGAATACGTTAATCCAAAGTTTTCAGACGTCACAGGGTATTCCTCTTCAGAGGTTATAGGTAAACATATTAGCTGGCTTCGAGCGGGAGGGGACTCTACTGATATTTATAATAAAGTGAGGAACCAGCTAGCTTCAGGACATAGCTGGACCGGAGAGCTCATCAATGTCCGAAAAGATGGCAAAGAATATATTGAATTGATTAAAATCGCTCCGCTGCTTGATCAAAATGGTGTGACCACAAATTACATAAGTCTGACAGAAGACATCACTGCCCGCAAAAAAAATGAGGGCGAAACAGAATATTCGAAACTAATGCTCGAAAGTGTGCTGGATACGGTTGGCGAAGCGATTATTACGATTAACAAGGATGGCATTATTATTATGGCCAACCAGGCAACCGCTGATACGTGGAAACACAATATTGAGGATTTAATCGGCATGAGCCTGTGTGAGCTTATGCCTGAAAAATACCGTGAAGCTCACATGAATGGTATGAAGCGTTACTTATCAAGTGGTAAAGCCAAAGTATTAAATCAAAGGATAGAACTGGAAGGACTCCGTGCAACAGGTGAAATATTTCCAATAGAAGTCCTTATCAGCGATACCCGATTTGGTGAACAAAGGTTGTTCACCGCTGCGTTACGTGACATCACGCAGCGTGAATCCACTGAGAGAACAATGCGCCGGATGCAGAAAATGGATGCAATCGGTGAACTATCCGGGGGACTAGCACACGATTTTAACAATTTGCTAGGCATTATCATCGGTAATTTGGATCTAATTGGTCGCAAAGTCGAAGCGGGGTCAAAGCTTCAGGAACGGATTGACATAGCTCAAAATGCTGCCTTACGAGGTGCTGAGTTAACTCGGAGACTGCTTAATTTCGCCCGGCAATCGCCCTTATCTACCAGTATTGTGAATGTGAATGTAGTTTTAACCAATATTGAAAAAATGATTGGTAAATCGTTAACGTCTAAAATTTCTATTGAAACAATATTATGTGATGACCTGTGGATGGTTGAACTGGATCCTGGTGATCTGGAAGATGCGATAGTCAATCTTGCGATTAACGCCAGAGATGCTATGCCAAACGGGGGGAGATTAATCTTTGAGACTAGAAATACCGTTTTGGATGATACTATTTACCTACAAAAAGTCACAGTAGAACCCGGTGAGTATGTCGAAGTAGTGATCAGCGATACGGGAGAAGGCATGCCTAAGGAGGTATCTGAACGTATTTTTGATCCATTCTTCTCCACCAAAGAAAAAAACAAAGGTACGGGACTTGGTCTGGCGATGGTTTATGGGTTTGTTAAAAGAACCAAAGGTCAAATCTATGTTTATTCGGAGGTAGGCATAGGAACAACGTTTAAAATTTACTTTCCTCGTTCCGTCAGTACCTCAGTACCAAAACTGTTGCCAGGTGAAGATATTGGGATCATCCAAAAGGGAACCGAGACTATCCTTGTCGTTGATGACGAGAAGGCGTTGGTTACTGTCGCACAGGAGACACTAAGGGAGCTCGGATACACAACTATGTGTGCTTATAACGCTGATGAGGCGTTAAAAATTTTAGCAGAAAACAAGGCTATTGATCTCGTTTTTTCAGATGTGGTGATGCCCGGTTCGATGGGAGGTTTCGATTTGGCAGTAGCCGTTACAAGTAAATATCCGAACATTAAAGTATTACTGACGTCTGGATTTACCGGAAATATGGAAACCTCTGAAATGTATCAACAATGGGAAAAAGATCTTCTCACTAAACCTTATCGCCGTGATCAGCTTGCGAAAAATATCCGCAAAGTCTTGGAAGGAAGTAATTAAGTTATGGTTATTAAAAAACTATTAGTAGTCGATGACGAAATTGACTTCGCAAGATACGTTGGTGAGGTCGGTGAATACCTGGGTTTCGACGTTTTATTGACCGATAACCCCATGGAGTTTAGTACACTGTATTCCGATACCATTGATGTTGTTGTGCTTGATCTATTCATGCCCGGAGCCGACGGTATTGAACTGCTCAGATTCCTCGCTAATAACAATAGTCAAGCGTCTGTTGTTCTTATAAGTGGCAAAGATACCAGTGTCCTTTATTCAGCAAAGGAGTTAGCGACTGAACAAGGTATCACCGTATTAGGAACGCTACAAAAACCGTTTAGAGCACAGGAATTAGAGGTGATTTTAAATACATATGTTAAATCGCCTCTTAAAATTGTCGCTAATAACGATTTGGTTTCCGTGGATGAGCTTGCTCAGGCCATCAACGATAAGGTCTTATCTCTACACTATCAACCCCAGGTTTCAATAAAAAATAGAGAGGTTATCGGTGTTGAAGCGCTCGTGCGCTGGAAGCATCCAGTTAAAGGTATGATCCCTCCAAGCTATTTTATTCCAATGGCAGAAGAAAATAACTTGATTGCAGATATTACTTTATTTACCACTAAGGGTGCCATTCGCCAGCAAGGGATATGGAAAAATCAGGGCAAAAATATACGAATGTCAGTCAATATGTCCCCCAAGATCCTTGATGACCTGGATCTGCCCGAAAAACTTCAGACTTGCGCTAGCACTCTAGGTGCAGATGTTTCAAAGCTGATGATCGAGGTTACTGAGACGGCTTTGACATCTAATCTTGCCAGGTACATGGATGTATTGTCACGTTTACGTATGAAAGGGTTCGGTCTTTCTATCGACGACTTCGGGACGGGCTATTCATCCTTACAGCAACTCATTCGTGTGCCTTTTTCTGAACTAAAGATCGATCAGGCTTTTATCCGAGAATTGACCACCAACAAAGAGTGCTACACGATCAGTAAAATATCTATCATGCTCGCCCATGAGCTTGGCATGTGTGTTGTCGCAGAAGGAATAGAAACTGAGGATGAGTGGCATATATTAAAACAACTCGGCTGTGACGAAGGGCAAGGGTATTGGATAGGCAGACCTATGCCACCTGAAGAACTCGAGTTGTGGATGAAAAAGTGGTCTGCTGGTTAATGTGATCACAAGTTTTGTGGTCAAAGAGCAGCCAAGAAAGTTGCGGCTTTAAGGGAGATGGGTATATACCCAAGTGACCGAAAAATGAAGAGAGCCGCGGGAATTCAAATCGTTAAATATCAGGTGTTTGTGTTGAGGTATAGCGGTGCTATGTCCAATACCAATAGCGCAGTAGTAGGGGGGAACCTGCCCACAGGGAGCGCAGGCAGAAAACCCGTGGGGTGTTACCCCACTTGAGAAAAGAAGGCCATTGCCGGTGTGTTGTGCCTTACCCCGACTTCTGGGCTAAGCTGTAAACCTGCATCTTGAAGTTTTACTTGGGTATAGTGGTATGCCTCTACCTTGTAGTCTCCCTTTTGCAGCCTACAAACCGGTATGATATTGGCTAACGGTTGACGCTGGTACCATAGCGTTAAGAGTGGTTGCCACGGTTGAATTCCCTGCTAACAATTGCTCAAAATGGCTAATCAACACGGCTTTATCGGGTAACTCTTTATCGCCGGCGCCAATGTTGGTTAAATCAATAAGAAAGCCATCAAAAAGATGGCCAAGATCATTAATGATCTCCATATTTAAAAATTGATCGTGATTATAAATACTTGGATAACCCGCTTTTTGTTTATCAATTTCAAAAGAGACCCCTTTTAAGTTGGTGATAGTGGTTGATTTATCACATGACAACATGCAGCCATTATCTATTCGGGGTTTGTCACAACCCACACTCTGCTGGAAGAAGCACTGCCGGCTGGTCATTAATAAAATGGGATGATAAATACTGTAAAATAATTTGAAGTTTTCAGGGCGGGCTATATTTTGCATTTGTTGTTTATTTATCTCATTAGAAATAAATGCGCCACTGCAATCAAACTCTTCTTTAATGGCCATCAGGGCATAGGAATTGGTGATATTTAAAAACGGCCCTGCTATCCATTTAATCCCCATTTCATAAGCTTTATAGGCGATGCCTGTATTGTTAGTGACAATTAACGGGGGCATGACGTGGTGTAAAATATTAATCGCCACATCATAATCTTTACCGATTAATACAGCTGGAAACCAGGGTATGACGTCTGGATTTTTGTTCAATAAATCAATGTATCTGGTGCAATCACGTTTATAGGCGTCGGGTAACTTAAAGTAGATATCGGCGTTTGTTATATCGAGTAAACCCAAATCTGCGGGATCACTGATTAATATTGACAGTTTGCTCCCGCTACTGGTGCGGGGAAACGCCCGGGCATCAGTATCAAGGCCGCCCAAACTTACTGGTTGAGAGTCTGCTGGTTTAGGATATTTCACCAGTGGGGGCAACTCAACTGCCGGTAACACTGCTCTGGCGTTATTCAATAAGCGGGCGACTTCATTTTTAAGCACAGTCAATTCTTTAAAAGGCAAATTGAGACCAAAAACTAGGTCATCCATGTTCATTTCTTGCAGGGTAAATTCAGCATTGTGTAAACTTTTAAAACGCTTCTCAAGGGCTGTTTTAAGGTTATCCCCCTGCTTATTGTCGACCAATAGGCTGGTTGATTGCACCGCAAACTCTTTATTTTTAACAAAGGCTGATTCAGCCGTTGAATGTTGCCCAACTGAGTCGTCTTGGGTGGTCACTGTCACGGTTAATTTACTGCCAGGCTGACCTGAAAACGCCAGGGTCAGGGGGATTTTATCTATACTTAAGTACCTGATTTTATCCTGTACAGTGGCATTTATTTGGCTTTTCTCTTCATAAAGGCTTTGTTCTACTTCATGTATTTGCACCACTGAAATAGCATTACTTTTTGCAACGGCATCCTTTGTCACCACTGCATTTTTAGCAAGGGCATGTATTTTTGAATTGTCCCGGGGGTTATCAATAAACATAGATTGATTCAAATCGCCTCTTAAAAAGGCGTTTGAAAAATCACGATTAAACACTTTATATAGCCGCTCACCGTCTTCAAGCAACTGACCTGTTTGCACAAAACCATCAATCTGTTTGCGAAAACTATCGACAACCGTATGCACATAACTGGCGCCTTTAATGCGGCCTTCTATTTTAAATGAGTGCACACCAGCTTCAATCAAAGCCGGGAGATCAAAAAATGCCGAGTTGTCTTTTATATTCAGCGGAAATTTGTTGCCTGTTTGTGTTGGTTTATATTCTTCACGGCAGGCCTGACTGCAACGACCCCTATTACCTGAATTGCCCACACTGGCTGAGGTTGAATAACATAAACCCGAGAAAGCGATACACAGTGAGCCATGAACAAAGACCTCCGATAATATATCGTGCTCTTGTGCCACTGCGTTTATGGCGGTTATTTCTTTTAGGTCTAACTCTCTGGATAAATTAACCCGTGAGGCCCCTAATTTTTTTAGGAAAGGGATCTGTCCGGCATTATGGGTTGTTAACTGAGTTGATGCATGTATGTCCAAGGTGGGAAAATACTTTTTTATCAGATTAAATAAACCAATATCTTGCACAATGACACCATCTAAGGTGGTATTGACCAATCTACTTAACAGCTTGGCCAGAGAGGTAAATTCCCGTTCTAATATAACAATATTTAAGGTAAGAAAAATCTGACATTGATACTGGTGGGCCAGTCGTATTACACCAACAAGTTCATCAAATGAAATATTAGCCGCACGATTACGGGCATTAAAGGTATCTAATCCGCAATAGACTGCATCGGCACCGGCAATAATAGCGGCTTTAATCGCATCGACATCACCACCTGGGGCTAATAATTCAATTTTATGATTCATTTATATAACTTGTTGTCTGCTAAATTTAAAGGCGGGATGTTACCCGTATATTTAGCAGATGAATATCGTTACAGTAGATTATTAGTGGTAAACAGGACAATCATAGTCAAATTACGATGAATGAAACAAAAGCAGACCCCATACTCTATTCGTTAAGAAACTGTCCTTATGCGATGCGCGCCAGGATCGCGATTTATAAAGCCAATCTTCGAGTCTTATTACGGGATGTGGTTTTGAGCAATAAACCCCCAGAAATGCTGGCATGCTCCCCAAAAGGTACGGTGCCTGTGTTGGTGTTAGGCCAAGACAAAGCGTCTGCGCCTCAGTGCGTTATTGAAGAAAGTTTAGACATTATGTTATGGGCCCTGGGAAGTAATGATCCTGGCGATTTACTGCACGGTCATAAACCCGGGGCGTTGCCTGAGATACTTACATTAATTGCGCGCTTTGATGATGAGTTTAAAGTGTGCCTGGAACAATACAAGTGTGCCAAACGCTACCGTGAAGACACGATCACCCATTACAGGCAAATGTGTGAGCCTTACATGGCAGATTTAGAAAAACGTTTAGAGCAGCACCCCTTTCTTATGTCAGCACAAGAAAGTCTAGCCGATATTGCGCTTTTACCTTTTATTCGTCAATTTGCCCGGGTAGAGCGTCAGTGGTACCTGCAATCGCCTTACCCTATGGTTAGGCAGTGGCTCAATCATTATCTTCAAAGTGTTATGTTTACAAAAGTGATGGCAAAAACCCCTTTGTGGTTGGACAATCGGGAAAACATTATTTTATTTAATCTCCCCCCGAGGGGAGCATGATTGTAACTTAGCAGAACTTGAGTCGACGATGTTAGCCTGCGCCGAAAATGATAAGCAATCAGGGCGGGATTGCACTTTGGTTTATTTCTGACCAAACAGTATTTCCGCTATAAATTTGCTATCCCAACCCGCTCGCATCATTTTACCTGCAACACTGTCTTTAAGCGGATGAGCTTTAATTAAATTAAGTAACATGCGTCTGAATAAGGCCATTTTTTTCGCCCCATCTTCAGCATATATCTGGCTTTCATCTTCCCTGAATGTGACATCTAGCACCCAATGTTGGCTATTTTCAATGGCCCAATGATTTCTGATAGCCCTGGCCGCTTCTTTGACATCATTTCCCAAAGAAGTTATGTAATAAGACACTTCGTGTTCGATTTGCTCTTTGCCCTTCTTTTTAAAGGTGCGTTTGCGCGTGACTTCAACTACAGATTGGATATCCTTCCAATGCGCCATGCCGGCCAGCCAATCTGTGATGGGCAACAGACGATAGTAGCGCTCATTGATACGACCATGGGCCTTTTCTATTTCTTCAAAATATCGCTCTTCCAGTATCTGCGGGCTATCCCGGTATGTCTTGTGGAAGAACGCCGAAATTTCTTTGCACAGATTACGCTGATTGTCCTTAACCTGAAGCATATAATCAGCACCTTCAGCCCTTACTATCTCTGTGGTATGGGTCTGACAGTGCATAGCATCAGCGGTGATTATGGCCCCTTTACCGACAGACGCTGCAAAATCGCTTGCATCACCTGAATTTCATTGGTTTTATCCGATACCTCCTGCTGGCAAAGGATTAAACCACGGTCTACCACCATGGCGCTCATTAACTGTAACGGGTTGAGGGTTGAACCATTTTCTGAGCCCCTGATCACTTTACCATCAAATGTGATCTGCTATCTTTCTCCTTGCACCCTTATCGTGTTGACCCATTGCTCAAAACACGCAAGTAAACTTTCGGCTTTTATGCCTCGGATTATGCGGCCAATTAAGTGACGCATGGGAATACCATTGGCAAAATTACGGTACTCCCTGAGCCATTTAAGTTGAGTGACGCCAAAGATATGTATGGCCTTCCAGCCTTTGGCAGCGAATAAAACAGCAGACATGGTAAGAAAAATGATGTCCAGCAAATCATAATGTTTGTTGATATCGGTACGGCTATCTTCGATGTTTTTACATAATTCACATAATTCACATAATTCACATAATTCACATAATTCTCAAAATGACATAAAACGGGCTACAGATAAGTGAAATTAGGCGATCTGATCTGTCATTCTGTATAAAGTTCCCTAGTGTTTATATCATTAAGTGATCAATATCCTGCTTTTAATAACTTTAAGTGTGATCCGGCCCTAGATAAATAATGGCTAATTATAACAAAAATAACAGAGTGTTTTTTATAGCGTCTATTAGTGCTGGATTTTTATACTATTGGCTAATATGAAGCTGGCGCCAATTTGTTACAATATTTCCTATTTAAATGGGATGATAATTTAGAATAACTGTGGGGAATTACTATGAAAAATAAATATTTACTGCTCTTTGCGAGTAGTTTTTATGCGCTCGTTTCATCGGTTAACGCTACAACTGATTCAGGTGTTCTTGAGGTAACCACTACCGTTAATAATAGTTGTTCAATTGATGCCATGGGTAGAATTGATTTCGGCGAGTATGACCCCTCGGCCATTAGTACATCAACTACGGGCACTTCACTCAACATAACGTGTAATGGCTCCACTGTAGCATGGCGAATTCACTCGACTCAATCTGTGGTTACCAGGATGATGACACGGGTAGGGGGGGCTGAAACATTGATTTACACACTTCTGAACTCGGCTGATACAGCATTTGCGGTAACCGATACAACAGGAAGTGCTATTGGTACAGGTACGGGGGTAGCAATAATCAAGGGTGCGATAGCAGCAGGGCAAAACGTCGTCCCTGGTACATATACTCAACAAATTGCATTAACGATAGTGTTTTAAATGGTAAGCCTAAAAATCAAAGGTAATCTTATTACTGCTGTTTTTGGATTAGGAGTATTCGCAATACTTGTAACGCAAGCGCAGGCAGTGGTTATTTCGCCCATTCATCTGGAGATGTCTGTTAAAAAGCCCGTTACTAGTTTTACGGTGACTAATGAATCAGACCAAATAGTCACTTACCAGTTGAACACTTTATCTTGGGTTCAGGTTGACGGCAAGGACAACTACATTGAAGCTAACGAACTCGTAGTCACTCCGCCTATCGTCAGCATTAAACCAAAAAGCTCTCAAACATTTAGAGTAGCACTATTCAAAGCAAGCTCGCATCGAGTTGAGCAGTCATACCGCATAATTTTGGATGATATATCAACTTATGTGTCTGATGAATCAAAAACTGGCCTTACTTTTATATTCAATCACAACCTTCCATTGTTCTACGCGCCTTTAGCAAGCGTTGATTCAGTAGTTTGGTCTATCTGTGAATCTGATGTAGTGGGGAAAAGTTGTTTACTCATGCAAAATAAAGGTAATCGGCATGCGAAAATGGTTAAATTTAGCGCTGTATCTGCAACTAAAGAAGAACCTAATAATCAGGCTAAAACAGTGCTTGCAGGGAGTTCCGGCAAGTGGCTATTCTCCACAATGCAAGGTACTGAAAATACAACTAGCATCAAGTTAATCACCAGCACAGGGCCATTAATTTTACTCTTAAAAAATTTGCCGAGTTCTAATTAAATAGTGAATTCATCACTTAAGGCTAATAAATTTTTAGTTAAACTGTATGTAGCATTAATTTTTTCACTTACCATTTTTCAGCTTAAAGCAGTTGAAGAATTTTTAGAAGTAAAATCTGCTCAAACTACAATATCCCCAAAAACTGTAAATTTACCGCAAATATTATTCTTAACGATCGAGGTAAATGCCAGGGTAATCAGTGGCGTTTTTTACGCGGAAAAATTTATCGACGGTAGACTCATCTTGGTTGAAGATGCCTGGACTGCATCGAACTTAAACCTACCAGGAGCTAAGGTTGCTATGGATTATGGTCAATTTGGCTATGATCTTAGGTCATTAAAAGGTGCTAATTACGACCTTAATATTAGCTCGCAAGCTATTAACATTACCGCGCCAAGCTATTCATTTGGCATAACAGATCTTACTAATAAGGTAAATTCAGATGACCTAACTAATACATCACCGTTAGGTTTATATGTAAACTATGACCTAACTTCAACAACCACAACCAGCAATGAAGGCGCCAACAGCTTCGGGGCGGTTTTAGAAGGGATTGTTTTTAATCATTACGGTTCTTTGGTAACCAGTATGTTTCACCACGCATCGTCGTCAATTGCCAGCGATCAATCTAGAACTATCCGTGCGGAAACATATTTCCAAAAAGACCTACCTTCAAATACGGAGACAGTGATTTTAGGTGACGCAGTCAGTAGTAGTGGTTCATGGAGCAGACCGGTGCGTTTTGGTGGCATTATCTGGTCTACAGACTTTAGCCTTAAAAGTGGTTTTATCAGTGCAGCAGCCCCATCAATTAATGGTTCTGCGGCGTTACCCTCAACTATTGATATATTGATCAATAATCAAAAAAGCCAGTCAGATTCAGTGAATGCCGGCCCATTTCAGATTAGTGACTTTCCTACGGTCAGCGGTGCTGGACAAATTAATATAGTGGTAAAAGATATCTTAGGGATTGAAACAATAAAAAGTCAAAGTTTCTATTCAACGCCACGCTTACTTAGAACTAATTTAAATGAATTCTCTATTGAAGCTGGGATGGAAAGGAAAAAATATGGCCTTGAAAGTAACGTATATGAAAAGCCTTTTATTGCGGGAACATTTCGCCGTGGGTTCGATGGTTTTACAATAGAAGGTCGAACAGAGCTTCAAGCATCTAGGCAAGCTGCCGGAATTGAAGTGGCGGGTTTAATCAAAAAATATGCAGTTATGTATTTTGCCCTAGCAGTATCAAAGACAGAGATGAAAAAAGGGTTGCAGACAATTTTTGGTATTGAACGTTCTTCTAAAGAGGTAAATGTTAACTTGAAGGTTGAACATTACGACCGTGATTTTCTGCAGATGGGCGCTTCAGCGAGCGAAATAAACCCAAGGCAGAAAATTTTAGTAGGTTTGGGTCTTAATATTTATAGAAATCTATGGATTAATACTAACGTGATTAGCCAGACTAATTGGAACTCAGAAGAATTTAACCTGATATCAGCTAACTTATCAATCCCGTTAATAGGGAATATAAGGCTTAATACTTATGCTAATAAACAATTTGGAAAAAACCAAGATTACACCGTTGGTTTAAATATAGTGATACCATTTATGAATGGGAAAAACATGGTGTTGACTTCCACTCATGATACCCAAGGAAAAATTTACAGTAACGTACAACTGAATAAGACGATTGTTAATAGTAATGGTATCGGTTACCGCGTCCTTGCCAGTGATAGTGCTTCGCAAAGAGCGCTAGTAAGTATTAACGTTAACACCCCAATAAATAAAATCACATTAGACGCTGATCCGTCAGCATTAGGCAAATCATTCAGATTACGCACTAGCGGCTCAGTTGGTATGCTAGGGGGGCTTTTATTCGCATCAAAAAAAATTGGTCACGGTAGTTTTGCGGTCATTAAAGTGGCTGACGAACCTAACATTGATGTTTACCAAAGCAACCACATAATTTCCAGCACAAATTCAAGTGGCTTAGCATTTTTGCCAAATGTTCTACCTTACCAAAAAAACAAAATTTCGATTAGGCCTGAAGATTTACCTTTTGATTTGGAAGTGAATGAAACTAGCCAGTTGATTACGCCCTACGCCCGCAGTGGTGTTTTTGTTAGCCTAGATATTAAGAAGACCAACAACAGACTGGTAAAGTTACTCAAAGCCGATGGTAGCCCCATGCCTATAGGCTCAAAGGTACATATGCTTTTAAGTAATACCGATTTTGTAGTAGGTAGACGTGGTGAGGTCTACTTGATGGGCTTGCACAAGAATAATAGTACGCTGGTTTCATACCAAGATGGCACTTGTTCAGCGAATATAAGTGCTCCGATTAATAGCACCGAAAGAAATACTATGCTGATAGTGGCTTGCAAATAATGAAAAAAAATATCTTTTTGGCATTATGTTTAATTTTAGGTTCAACACTTACCGAAGCGGCTGTGAGTTGTAGTATTAGCTCATCAGGACTCTCCTTTGGAATAATAGACCCCTTATATTCAGTCGAAATCACCAGTACAGGGGCAGTCAATTTAAATTGTACAGGTGGATCGGCCACTTACACGATACATTTATCTCAAGGTTATGGCTCTATGGCACAACGTTTGATGAAAAGTGGCTTAAATAACTTAAAATACAATCTTTACACATCAAATTCATATTCCAGTGTGCTAGGTGATGGAACGGCGGGCAGTTTGGCCATTAATGGTTCATCAGCTACTGACACTTTGGATACCTCTTATTTAGTGTATGGTAAAATCTCTAATATAGGGCTATCCAGGACAGAGCCAGGCGTTTACAATGATAATGTTTTAGTGACAATTATTTACTAAATTAATCGTATGGAAAAACAAGAACTAAGCTACTCTAGGTTGATCCTTATTGCTGCATACAACCTATCAATCACCCGCTATATAACTAAAATGAAATTACCAAAATTAGCCTGTCTACCCTATTTTTGTGATTTTTAATATTAATCAGCTCTTGCTGATAAAAACCATCCAGTTTAGTGCTAGAGGAGCATTACAGCAGTGGAGGAACTTAGGGATTAATCCCAATATCATCACCCGCTGGATAGAGGAATACCAGCAAAATGGTGTTGGTCAGGCTTTGCATGGTAATGGCAAACTCATCTCGTAGTAGGAGAAAATGCGCAGCCTAAAGCTCAGGTTAAACGCTTGGAAATGGAAATGCGAATATTGAAGAAAACGATGGTTTTCTTTGTCAAAGAAATAAATTGAAATACGCGTTTATTGATAAGTGGAAGATGACTTGGGCATTGGCTGTAATGTGCCGCGAAGCAGTTTTTATTACTTTGCGTACAGGGAACGAACTAAGCCTGACGACCCTATATAGGCATAAATACTTGAATTAGTTGAGCGCATTGTTCAGTCAATCGACGTTAGTTACTGTAGTTGGCGAATGCAAGAAGTGAAGGTGTTTTTAGGTAGCTGTAAGCCTAATAAAGTGATCACGGATAGTCATCATAATAAGCGGCTGTTTGATAATTTTCTTAACAGAGAATTGACGTTAGCTCAGTCTAACCTGGTATATGTGGCCGGCGTTACCTATATCTGAACACCGTAATGCGGACTCTATCTAGTAGTCGTCATTGACCTTCACTCAAGGAAAGTAGTCGGCTGGAGCAGAAATAATATCACGATTGAAAGCGCAGTCGGTGTGAGACACTCTATGTATGACCATTTGGAAAAACGAACCCAAGCAGCAGCGAGGGGTAACAGTTCACCAGGATGCTATTGATTTAAGGCATCCAATTCTGGAAGGGCTGGGTAGGCTGATTTTTCAATGAGACTACGCACGATGTCCTCCAGCCATTTGAGTGGTTAGCACCGATCTTGCGGCAACGTTCGACGATGCGTTGACGAAATAGCTCGCACCATTGGGACCAAACACCGTAACTGCCTTTTCGGCACAACACATAGCTGCGTAACGTGCGCTCTGCTTCATTGTTGGTCAGCAGGATGGCCTACTTGGTTAAAAACGTCCAACTCATAACATTATACTTTAGTAATAAGGCGTAGCGATTTTGGTAGCGGGGTGTGATACATAAGCGACTTTCGTCTGCCAGACCCTCTCGGCATACCTGTTGTAATTGGCGTATTCGCCGCTGATAAATCAACTCAGTAATCTCCCCATTCTCAGACAGATGCCTGGTAAAAAACAGTATATTGACTATGGTTTATAACCATTTTTCTATTGCTGTATTCGTCCCCCAACTTTGAGCCAGGCACTGACATTACGGAAAATATGTACCCAGCATTACTGGTGTTTCTCTTGGGAAATGTAGTGATATCCGCATATTGGTCATTGACTACAACATACTCGGTATCGTCACCCAATAAACGTTTTTTCGCCACCTAGCCTCGGTAATAATGCACCATAAAGCAGGGTAAATTGGCGGTGCAAATCTGCCACATTCAGTGATTTTCGTTACCCCGTGTAAGTCTAGTTTGATCGTCTCGTCCTGAGACTCATCGCTTCGCGGCCCGCTTAAGCGGTCCAAATGCTTTCCCGAAGCATTTTTTGTAGGCATGGACGATAGGCGAGGGTGAGCATGGTGCTGACGCGGCACTGGGCTTGTGAGATAACGCCCCGGCTGGAGCGTTATCTGGAGTTCTGCTCCAGTTGCTGTTGAATTTCACTGCTACCTGATGAAACTGACCAGCCTTGCACGGCAATATAGGCCAACACATTGTGGCTCATCTGCCAAGACGTCAGGGTCTCCGGCAACTTAGCCTGGTGTTTATCGGCAAAGCGCTCACAATGCCCCCATAAAACTGATGCTCCTCAACTGAATAGGCTTGCGCAGGGATGTAGAATACTTGATGGCGGCGATAAGGTGTGGAGTTGGAAATCACCTGTCCGCCACACCGAAAATGTGACCATGAGGTCCAACAAGATGGAGTAACCTACAAAAAGCTTGACCACATTCATCTACTACTTTTGTCTATGGTATAAATATCCATACCATAGACAAAAGTAGTAGACGAATGTTAATATTATAACCTATACAATATATTAAATTAATATTGCAGGGAGCTAATAATTGAAGTAATGAGGTTGAAAAAGTTAAAATGATTAAAACCAGACAAGCCAAAATGCGAGTGATTATTAGTTTTTTGGCTGCTACATGTGTATTTCAAAGTGCCATTGTGGTGGCTAAAGAGCAGGATACACTGACAGTTAATGCATTTGTCACATCAGTTTGCAGTATCGATAATGCAAGCCTGAATTTTGAACAACGTGTAACAGCTGCATCTAAATATAATACTCGAGAGGGTGCAAATAAGCCCGACTTACAAGGCCTCATTCCTCTGTCAGTGAGCTGTAAAAATTCGACATATAATCAAACTTACTTGACCACGTTAACATCGGTTAACGAACACCATGGCCGAGCTTATAGCAGTTTACCTAACCAGGTTGGTCTTACAATCTACTACTAGGTACCTATAATGGTTTCGCCTTCGCGGAGAAGATCAGGTATTGATTAATCTAGATCCGCAATCGATTAATCGAATGCAGACATCTTAAGGCTGTATATCACACAATCAATTCAATCATAAAAAAACTCGGAAGAAACGTTCTGTTAGCTCAATCAACAAAGTTAAAACAACACAAATAGACGTCGCCAGCCTATATTTTTTTCAACTTATAAAAGGCTATTTCAAAAAAAGTATAAAAAAATATCTATATCACCCCGTAACTGCTGCTTTTTGAATAAAAGGGAGTCAAAAGCTCAGTGAGCCCCACAAATTTATTAAACAGCTGTACTCGCTCCTCGAGTACTATAAATAAGTTGGGTAATGGCATCACTTCAATGCTGTTTGAGATAGGGCAAGCGAGTGTCTTTTAACGCTCTTCGCCTAAGGAATTGAAAGGGTGATACCCGTTTTTCTTGGTATTGGCTTGATAGCGACGATGTAAATTCGCACTAACGACAGTTAAACCGAAGAGTAGATCAATGACATAAGGCAATGCTGAAATCAATATTAACCCACTAACCACCTCAGAATTTTGCTTTTGTTACCCTAAAATCCCCAATGGTTTATCCTCATTGGGCACTGAATAACCCTGCTCTAACATGAAGGCTGCAGCTTTTTTTTTCAACTCTTTTGGTTATTGCTGGTGGCTACGTTTTTGTGACATGTTCATACCTTAATATTTGACGGTTAATGGTAAAGTGTCCGGCGGCATTTAATCTGAACACTCCCTTAGGGAGCGAAATTTGGGGTCACTTAGGTCTATACATTAACCTATATTGAGGAGACCTTTGAGCTTATCATTAGCTTTTTCTAACAATTTTTCCTTTTGCTCATCGAGTTTTTCTTTTACTTTTTTCTTGGCTTCTTCCGCTAATCGTTTTTTTGCTTCAGATTTAGCCGCAGTTATCACGTTATCAAGCATGGCATCGACCACTGCAGCCCCCATTTTATCTGCGGGCATGCCATTAGGTTGGCCAATAGGACCCACATTGAAAGTGGGTAAAGTAACTTCATAGGCTTTTGTGTTTATATGAAGCGCACCCGTAGAAAGTTGTTCAAAATTAAACTTAAGGCGCACATTACTGACTGCCACGTTTTCAACAATTACCAAAGGATTGGCGCTACCTTTTGATGATGATTTATTTTCAGTCTTGGGCAGATTAGTGTCTAAGTTGTTTTTCAGCACTAGCAGGTTACCCTGGCCACTCCCGTCTACTTCATAAAGAATTTGTGCTGCGTTGATAGTAATAGTCTGTACTACATAAGGTTCATTGATAAACTCACCTAAATCCAGGGTGATGGAATCGACGCTAAAAGCGTCTTCACTACTGAAGCCTTGGGGGTTTTTTATATTCAGATGGCTTATGGTCATTCGGCCCTCAGTCACTGCCAGGTCAACCTTGGCAACCGACACAGACGTGCCAAGATATTTACTCCCTTGTTGTTCTATTTGCGCACGAATAAAGTTGCCCGCGCCACTTAACATATACCAAACGCCGCTTGCAATTAGCAGTATTAACAAACCAAAAATTACCGATCTTTTTTTCATTAAATTCTCTTTTAGCTATTTCATTAATATCATTATTGTAACAGATCGTTTTAATTGCCAGGTTTCCTCTACACTACTTTTATTTACGTACAATGCCACAGTAAAAAAGCAAAAAGCTCAGTATCAATTATGTAAATTTAAAGTTAATGTTGATAACTTTCTCAATTCAATAACCTAATAGTCCATGCAAAAAAAAATTTCTGAGAGTTATTACGCCGACTACCTAGTTATCGGTGCCGGGGCGAGTGGCTTAGCTTTTGTTGATACCTTAATAGGTGAATCTGACGCGACCATTATCATCATTGATAACCGTCACAAGCCTGGAGGACACTGGGTTGACGCTTACTCATTTGTAACATTGCATCAGCCATCCTCATTTTATGGCGTGAATTCAAAAGAGCTCAGTAACGGAAGAATCGATCATACTGGTTTAAATCAGGGGCTTAATGAATTAGCCACAGGGGCAGAAGTACAAGCTTATTATGACAATGTAATGCGTGACACTTTGCTTCCCAGCGGTCGAGTACAGTACTTTCCTCTTTGTGAATACTTAGGTGACGGGCGGGTTAAACATCTTATTACGGGACGTGAATTTAACGTGCTGTATAAGACTAAACTGGTCGATAGCACGTACTACAAAACCAGTATTCCAGCTACCCATCAACCCCAGTTTGAGATTGAACATGGGCTGACCATGATACCGCCAAACGCTTTACCTAATACTCTGAATAAGATTGAACATGGATTTAAATACTTCACCGTGCTTGGAGGCGGAAAAACCGCTATAGATACGTGTTTATGGTTGTTACAAAACCAAGTTCAACCTGAGAATATCAGTTGGTATATGCCAAGAGATGCGTGGTTTATTGATCGTAAAACCGCTCAACCTACGGCCGAATTTTTTGCCGACGCTATTGGTGCACAAGCGGGACAATTGGAAGCGATTGCCGAGTCTACTTCCATTGCAGATATGTTTTTGCGGTTAGAAAAAGCTGGGGTGTTTTTGCGTCTCGACCCGGATGTGTTGCCACAAATGTTTCATGGTGCGACGATCTCGAAGGCTGAATTAGCACAAATTAAACGCATCAAACATATTATACGCAAAGGTCGGGTGTTAAAGCTTTCCGCCACACAAATAGTATGTGCCCTGGGCACAGAAGCCCCTAAGGCACAGAGTCTTTATATTGACTGCACCGCCAGTGCGCTCACTAACTTTGTCGTTGAGCCTGTTTTTCAGGGTGATACTATCAAATTGCAAATGGTTAGAGCCTATCAACCTACTTTTAGTGCCGCATTTATTGCTCATATTGAGGTTACCTACCTTGATAATGATAAAAAAAATCAACTGAGTAAAGTCGTACCTCTGCCAAATAAAGTAGAAGATTGGATTGAGATGACCTATCGAAATATGATGAATCAGTTTTTTTGGTCAAAAGAGCCGGGGTTAAAAGACTGGATGCTTAATCAACGCCTTGACGGTTTTTCAAAACTGGTGCAGGGAGTGAAATTCTACCAATTCGATAAGTTGAAAGTGTTAAATCGTATGCGCAAAGCAGCCAAACCTGCTGTTGCAAAACTAAAAACTTACCGGGACTTCGTCGCAGCCTCATCATCAGTAAATAAATAGGAAATTTTATAATACGGTAACGCAATGACTGAATCATATAACTGGGGGGAATAGTGGCGCGCTTAAAAGGGGGGTTATTAACTGGCCTCAAAAATGATGAAAACCATGGCTTGATCAGTGAGATTTCAACAATGCTTGTGCACTGATAAATTCATTGGCAGTCTCAGATAGGCATCTACCAGATAAATAATTTTTTCCGGCGCCATGATAAAGTAGCCAACCTTGGGCTGTTTGTTCAATTTTTTTGACTTCAGTCCATAAAATTTTACTTTCAATATAAAAAGATTTACTTCTGACGCCATTCTCATCCACTGTTAATGTCAGTTCAGAATTTGCCGCTTTACTGATCAATTGCCTGGCTAACCACCAAGACTTTCGAAAACGTATACTTAAAACATCCAGGGCACCCAGGGCAATAATAAACCAGGCTATATAGGGGGTGATGTCTGTAAAAAGGATAATAGCCAAGCCCAAAAGCGCTAATATAATAGATTTTAAATATACCGTTTTAGCGTTATCTGCAGTAACAGATTCATCAAAGGTTTCACTAAAATGGCTTTTATCTAATATATAAGTTGTTGTGTAGGAGAAAGGCGTGGTCATTAGAATGTAATCTTGAGTCAAAAAATCAGTGTATCGAGAAGTGTCTAGCCATGATAGTTGTTTTAGGTGGGATTATTGTTACGACGTTAGTTGTTCCCAAAGATAATTAATGGATTAACAACCGCTACTGTGTATCTCAAATGGGTGTTTCACACTCTGTTTGAGTATTTACCTACGTTTTGTCTTCTATCATAACCCATTCGTTTATCAACGCTATATACAGGACTAAAAAAACTGTTTGTAGGGTGTTATCTGACTTATCATATCTTGATTTTCTGTGTATAGATTACGGGATTTATTCTGTTATTTAACAGCGTACAGGCTCATGGCAAGATCATGAGTGGTTATTTTATGAATATTCAAAGTGAACAATGAACTGCAAAATTTAGCAGCAGACGTAATTGACAGGGCCTTGTACAATTTTGACCTGTTTAATAACCAGTTTTCGCTCAAATAGCGTTCGCGATTTTGTTGTAGGTACATGCTATAAGATAAAAAGCTTATGAACCAGGATCGGTTATTCAGATTATGGTTAAAGTCGAAACATACGAATAAGATAGCCAGCGTAAATATTTTTTTATACTAATTAAGCAATAAAGTCAGGTATTTATGCCCTATTCCTCAATTCCCGCTCCCCCCATACACACAATATTCCGGTTAAAAAATACCACTACTACTCTGTGAAACAGCTTTTAATACTGCTTTACCGACCTTGAAAAGAAAAACATTAACAGCCCAGTTTTGTAAGTATTTGCAGAATAAAAGTCGCAAAGCGGCTCCTACGACCGGGCTGTTTGCTAACGATGGGAATTGAGACTTCAAATTTATTGATTGACCCCTATGACTTTGCAGAATCATTAATGAGTTAGCGAAAAGCCTGCTTCACTGCAAGTTCTAAACGGGTGCGGATAAAAAGGTATTTATTCTTCCGGCACCCAGCTAAAAATTCACCCCACAACATCTGCTTCATACAGGGGATTTATAAATCGCGATTAAGCTTTTTTTCTACGCCGTATAGCAGCCAGACTTAACAGTCCAATGGATAACAAACCAAGGGCGGCCGGCTCAGATACAGCAATAAGCGTAATGGGTGTAATGGGTGTAATAACACTATTTGCCCCCCACAACTTTATGTTTGATAAACCACCACCTTTTGCTTGTGCATTAGTCTCAGAAAGAGACCAACCATCTATACTCGTATCAGTAGTCATACCACCGAGTGAGCCATCCACAAGAAGCCACGCCCAGTTATCAGGAGTAAATTTTCCAGCACCAATATGCATGGAAATTACCGCACTGGTGTATATATTCCAAAAACTGGGATCAATGGCCCAATCTCCACTATTGGGTATACTATCCCAGCCCTCATCTGAGCTAGCAGTGAGAAAATGATCACTGCCATTGGCAGTAAGTTCACCGGCATTTTCCCATCCACCACCATAAAAATAGGCAATGTCTGCTACTTTTAACGAACCATCAGGGTCAAAGACAGGGGTTGTGATCGTCGGTGCATATGCGCATTGTGCCGCACCCACTAAAGTTGCCTCTCTATCGTACATACCGCAAGTATCACTGAATATAGGGTTCGCAACAACACTACTTGGCAGCCCGATTAATGCTACCGCCATTATAAATTTAAACGTCATATAATATTCCTGTTAATCCGTCAACTAAAAATCTGAAAGGTAATGACTGAAAAAGATAGTCATCAGTCGATTTCTGCATGAATCAAGCCGGTAATTAAATGTGTAATGTATTCAATAACTTGTAATGTATTCAAAATGAATTTAAAGGTGAGTATATTTTTTTTGTAAAATATTCTGACACACGAATTTGTTACCTTATGCATTAAGGGCTAAAAATTAGTCCCTACCAAGGTCAAGATGCGGATGCTTAAAGACACCGCATTTGATGATTTCCGTGATGGTTAAACTTTTGAGAACCGAATAGAAAATTACAGTCGTGTTTTGCTAAGCAGGTAATCATGCCGATTTCTATTTATTGCACTAATATGGTTACAAAGCCTTTATTCTTGGAGGTGTGGGGTATAAGCCATACCAGCAAGTAAGGTGTGTTTTTTTGCTTAAATTATTATTCAGTGATGTCTGATATTACGCACTTGAAAAAACTATTTTTTTTAGCGACGCTGATTAAAATCTGACTGTGTTTTGATCAAAGATAGGCCCAGAATTTAAAATATCGACTTTAGGTCATTTGGGCATATCGAATACCATTGCTCCTTGATATGTGATCAATTCACAAAGCGCTGGCAATTTTGATAGCAAAGCGTCACATCGAAGGAATGCTGGTTGCCTTCATAGACGTTACAAAAACGTCAGGAGTGTTTTTATTTACCACATCCATGTGGCTCACCTACTTCGCAGGCCAGCTGAAGCTGTTGTGATTTGTTGCAACAAATCTTGTTGAACGTCCCAAAGACGGCCCTGAAACGGTGGAGCGCAGGGATACGCACAATAAAATGCAGCTTGCCAGCGCCTTCCCGAAGGGCGATGCTAAATTTACTTACGCTTTACCCCCAGACAGTGAGTGTTCACACTCCGGTTAAGCAAATATTATCGATCGCTGAGTGAGTAGATATTAAGGTGGATTGGTATAGTCATTATCATGATAAAAATGTACGGGAGTTAACTGTTGAATAACATAGTGCTAGTTAGTTCGCTTTACGGCCTTTTTTGCTGTTATCGGCAGGTGTTAAAAAAACTGACATCTGGCTTTTTTTGTTAAGTACCAGAGGGAGAGTGAGCGTAATACACTTTGAGTTCAATCGACGGGTCATTTGATCTGATTTATTTTTTGGGCGAAGTAGTGGGGTTATCCACCCAAAAAAGTAACGGTCGTCAAAAATACAAACCTTTTGTAAACTTTGCGCAGCAGACTGCCCCATGAAAAGATCCAAAGAGATGTCAGTTTATATTTTCCATATTTACCTAGTTGGCGTATCAATAAAGGGGCTAATGTCAGATATTTATCACCTATCCCTTTTCTGTTTTTTACCATATTTAAACAGATTTTTCTCAGCCATTCGTCAATTACGGAGCGTAATATTTTGACAATTTTGTTATTGATATGTGTAGCAAGTGCACGCTATACACTACCTGATAAGGTCCTATAATCTATAGGGTAAGCCAGTCATGTTGAGCGTTGTTACAACAACATGGCATAACTATGTTCGTTATATATTTGCACCGGGTCACGGGCCACGGGCCACGGTTTATGAGGTAGGGGACATCCTCAAGTCTATGTGGCCACTATTGCCGATAAATTGCAGTCAGGCAGGATTATTTACCAAATGAAAAGTAAAATTAGCACAGTATGACTCTAGTTTTCTGTACGAAATTGCAACAAATCAGCTTGGGCTAAAACGTGATCGATTAATTGCTGACTGTGTTGGTTTGTGTCGGCCCCCCTGGTATAACGAGGTGTATGGCGGTCATTTATCCAACCCGAGTCCCAACCCATAGTGCTGTGTAAAAATTGCAACGCAAAATCACTCAGGCCCGTTTCTAAACAGCCAGCTAAACAGGTATCCACATAGGTTTGGCAAATAGGATAATGAGAATTTGCCGATTCATTCTTTTTGTTTTGGCAAATCCATACATTTTTGCTGGCCAGTTGTTTGTGTGTGGTTTTTTGCTGGTCGTCTTTAAGCAAGCTCAGTTGGCTACTATGCACCTGGATAAACTCATAATCCTGCTCACGCTTAGCGAGTTCGGGACTGATCTGCTCAATGGGCAGCAATGCACAGTTAAAACTCCCCTCTATATCAGCCTTCGCGCTTAAACAGGTTTGTTGTTGGTGCAATGTCCGTGTTGTCCACGCCCTGCGCCACCCTCGAAGCAACACAGGGATAGCCTGACAGTTGATACCAGAAAAACGAGAACGGCTGTCGTGGCTAAGTAAACTGCCATAGGCAATAATATAATGTTCAGATTCAAGGGACATAAAGACTCGCTATACATAAAATTAAGAGTAAAATGTGGGGATAAGCAACAGTGGGTTTACCCGCTTGGCCAATGTATTCTTTTAGCAAATCCACACTGCCCTGGCGAGACTGTAGCCAATTGGCGTTAAATTGCATCGCCTGATGTTCTTGGCCTTGGGCTATTGCTTTCTCAAGCACTAACAAGCGTTCGCCTATCCTGTTCTGATAGGTTTTCCATATGCCGTCTTGCAGCCAAAGCATGCCTGCAAAGACGATGGACCAGGCGCCAATATGGGCAATAAACAATAATGTTGGGCATAATATCAATGCTACTAACTTGATGATAAGAGAGTGTTTTTCGTAGCTATCATATTGATTTTGCATACATAACCATTCTTGATGCAGGTACGATAAAACAGAACCAGACATAGTATTCCTTGGGGGCGATTAAGCTTTTCCATACGATATGGATGGGGTTTGAAGCACCCTATATTGTTGTAAAAGAGCTGAATTAAAACGCTAAACTACGTCATTTACGCCTCGATTAGCAAATTCAGTTCGGGTAAGAGGACAATAAATGTCATTTTTTATAAAATTTCAGGCAAAAAGTGTATCCCGGGGTTGTGCAAGCTGGCTTTGTCGCCGATTTTTAAATATGTGCAACGATCTTAATTACAGCACTTAATTGATAACGGCCTTGGGTACATGCCAATAACCCGCTCGAGTCTTTGCCAGTTCCTGATTTGTGTTTTTCCCTTGCGTTTTTTTGAATAGCGCCAGTCAAAAAAAATGGAAGAGTGCCTTGGGTCTCAATGGAGTGTTCATTATTTATGCTTATACTGGGTCTTGCAGTAGGCACGAATAATCCCTTCAGGACGCAAAGCCAGATGTTTGGTTTGCCTGCCATTCATACGTTTTCGCCACACCTTAAATGATCCGGCTTTAAGCTCACGTCGCATAAACTGCACCAACTGGTTTGGATTGATATTAAACAGTCTTTCGATTGCTTCTAATGGAGTTCTGTCTTCCCAGGCCATCTCAATAATGCGTGAGATGTCGATGGGACAGGGGTATGGCGATAGTTTTTTCATAGAACTACATACGCACAAGCCATTCATCTGGTTCACTACCAAACAAATTTTACCTGCTCATGGTACGGATCATTTGACGCTATCCTGTGCTTTTTTATATTTAGTTGACCATTACACCTCAGGGACAGTGAGAGGCAGCGCATTGAAGGCCAAAGGCAAGTTCGGATCATGATAAAGCACAAAGCGACTGCTGTTATATGATCTACTCGAAACGCTTGGGCGTATACTATTTTTGCAAAGCTTATTTACCTGCGCCATAGCAAAGAACGCTTTGTTGGCAGAAAAGGGCGGCATAGATGGTTTTCAGTTGTCCTTTTTAATGTCCTTTACAGAGGAGTAATAGGACACTACAGTTTGAAAAAACAAGGTGATTAAGTCGACAAAGCATGTCCACAAAGCCTACCTAAAAGGAGTATTTTGGCTGATGACGTCATTATGGCTTAAGCTTGGCAACTCCCTCGTGCCTGAATTTACCCTTTTTAAGGGCACAAGAGTGTGCTGACACCCAATCAACAACCAGCAGGAGTAACGGCTACGCTATGAGTACCCTTCGTTTGATTTTAGCGGACCAACTGAGTCACTCTTTGGCCAGTCTGCAGGATGCTTGTTTACACAGTGATGTAAACAATGACTGGGTGTTAATGGCAGAAGTGCGCACTGAGGCCACTTACGTTAAACATCACAAAAAAAAGATCGCCTTTTTGTTTTCAGCCATGCGCCATTTTGCTAATGAATTAACTACCCTGGGGCACCAGGTTCATTACAGTCAATATAATGATCCAGCCAATAAAGGCAGCCTATTTGGCGAAGTTAAGCACTTTTGCCAACAACATAAAGTCAATAAGATCATCCTGACTCATCCCGGTGAATATCGCGTATTACAAGACATGCAAAGTTGGCAAGATAAGCTGGGAATAGAGGTTGAAATCCTCCAGGACAGTCGGTTTTTAGCTACTTTGGAAGACTTTGCTCAGTGGGCAGAAGGGCGTAAACAACTGCGTATGGAATTTTTCTATCGGGAGATGCGCAAGGCCTGGCATTTCTTAATGGATGGTAAAAAACCCGTGGGTGACAAATGGAATTTTGATAGCGCTAACCGCAAGGCTCTAGGCAAAAATCCTGTGGTACCTAAGCCTACAATTTTTGCAGCAGATACCATAACCCAGGACGTTCTTGAGTTGGTTAATGAGCACTTTAGCCAGCATTTTGGCTCACTGGAAAATTTTCACTTTGCTGTGACCCGGGAACAAGCATTAGTGGTATTGGCCGAATTTGTATCTCAGCGCCTGGCAAACTTTGGTGATTATCAGGATGCTATGCGCCAAGGTGAGCCTTGGCTCTATCATTCCCACATCAGCTTTTATCTTAACTGCGGCTTGCTGTTACCCAAAGAAGTGATTGAACTGGCAGAGCAGGCCTATCGCAACAATGCCGCCCCCCTTAATGCCGTTGAAGGTTTTATTCGCCAGGTATTAGGCTGGCGTGAATATGTACGGGGCTTATACTGGCTAAAAATGCCCGCTTACCAAAGGGAAAATTTTCTCCAGGCGAGCCGTTCATTACCGGCATTTTTTTGGGACAGTAATACGCATATGAACTGCTTACATCAGTGCGTTAAAGAAACACACGCCAATGCCTACGCTCATCATATTCAGCGGCTTATGGTGTTGGGTAACTTTGCCTTACTGGCAGGCCTGCATCCGGATGAAGTCAATGAATGGTTTTTGATCGTCTATGCCGATGCCTACCAGTGGGTAGAAATGCCGAATGTGACGGGCATGATCCTATTTGCTGATGGTGGGTTGTTAGCCAGCAAACCTTATGCCGCCAGTGGTAGCTATATCAATAAAATGTCTAATTATTGCCAACACTGCCACTACAACGTAAAAGAAAAAACCGGGCCGCAGGCTTGTCCATTTAACTATTTATACTGGGATTTTCTCGACAGGAATAAAGATAAGCTGGGTGAAAATCCGCGCCTAAACATGCCGTACAGTACATTGAATAAAATGACTGACGACAAAAAACGCACCATCAAGCAAGACAGTCAGATTTTTTTTAAAGCACTCGATAACCATGAAAAAGTCTGAGTTACCCAGCAAAGACTGCCTGAATTGTCAGCGCCCTTTTACCTGGCGTAAGAAATGGGCAAGATGCTGGGACGAAGTGAAATATTGCTCTAAAGCCTGTAAAGGGGCTTTAAAAAAGGAATGAAATAGGGGGGCATTGCTTGTACTGCTAGCGAGTCTTGGGTCTATTGGGCAAGGTATGGCGTTTGATAATTCTGCGGCCTTGAGCTTGAACATCATCCCGTTTTTGAAATGCCCATAACTTGTCTCTGGCTGTTTTGGCACTTTGCTCCAAGTCTATTATGGGCTCAGGATACTCCTGGCCTATTGTGACACCATACATCTGTTGTTCCATCTGTGTCAGTGTCCAGGGCTGATGAAGCAATTCATTGGGTAACTCGCTCAGCTCAGGTAGCCATTTGCGTATAAAAATGCCCTGTGGATCTTTTTCCTGTGATTGTTTAACGGGATTGTACAGGCGGATTAAATTGATCCCCGTTACACCTGCCTGCATTTGAAACTGGGGGTAATGAATACCGGGCTCAAAGTCTAAAAATAGCCTGGCTAAATGCGTCACCCCCTTGCGCCAGTCGACATCAAGTTGGTGACATAAAAAACTCACTAACATGGAGCGCATACGAAAATTAATATACCCCGTTTGCTGCAAACAGCGCATGCAGGCATCAATGAGTGGAAAACCGGTTTGCCCCTGTTGCCAGGCCAGAATATGTTTATGGACTTCAGCTGTTTCGTTGTATTGATAGTGTTCATAAGCCCGATTAACCGGTCGGAATTGCATGTCGATTTCACTTTCAAATTTTTGCACAAAATGGCAATGCCAATGCAATCTGGAGGTAAAAGCGACTAGGGATCGTCGCCAACCTTTTTTTTGCCAATTTCCAAGGGTAAATTGATATACCTGACGCAGACTAATATTACCCCAAGCCAAATAGGGCGACATTCTGGAGCAGGCTTTGCGGCTTTTACTGGGGCTTGATATGACGTAGGCATAGTCTTTGCCGCGCTCAGTAAAGAAATGGTGCAAGGTATGCCAGGCTCGCTTCTCACCTCCTAGCTGAAATTGCTTATTGGGCTGTTGCCATAATAGGGGAATATCAACCTCAAACCGGTTAAAAACACCATGCTGTGCAGACACAAAGTGAATGTCGCTCAGGGGGCGGTCAAAGCAGTGCATACGCATTTGCAGCTGCCAGTTTTTTTCCCAGTTCAGTCGTTCGCTTAGGCCTCGTACCACAGCGCCATAGGATGTTTCTGTCCAGGGGACCTGATGTTCATCACACCAACGGCTCACAGCCTTATCGCGCGCAAAAGTATTACTTAAGCCTATTTCCTGGTGACTGAAAATATGTTCGATGGAACATACCGTCATTAACCGGGTCAATACCTCGCTTGCCTCTCCCTGTAACACTAAAATTTGGGCGTTATATGCGCTTAGTTGTTGATTGATATCTTCAATAGACTGCCAAATAAATCGCCAGTGACGCAGGTCGTAATGGGGGTCCTCTAGTTGCATAGGCTCGATGATATACAGCAGTAGCACGGGAGTGTTGGTTCCAGAAGCGAGAAAAAGGGGCTCATGGTCTCTTAAGCGCAAATCACGTTTTAGCCACACCACATTGACCCCAAAAAGGTTTAAGGGAGAGTTATGGCTGTGCAATGCTGAGCCACTTTTGCCTAAAGGTACCCTGTGGATCGTAGATTTCAGTTTGCTTGTGTAAATCAAAGCGACGATGGCCTCTTGGATCGGCCCCCACACCCGCCAAATATTGCCAGTTTCCCCAATTACTGGCCACATCATAATCTATCAACTGTTGCTCGAAGTAGGCTGCGCCATAGCGCCAATCCAAAGCCAGTTCATGTACCAGGCAACTGGCCACGATTTGTCTGCCACGGTTTGACATATAACCTGTCTGGTTAAGCTGGGCCATACAGGCATTAACGATGGGATAGTCGGTCATGCCTTCACACCAGCGGGTAAAACGTGCCTGGTTAAAGGACGTCGGTGGCGGGATCTGCTTCACCCCTGAAAACGCAAAAAGTCTTGCCTGATGCTTAACTAAATACCAGTGGAAATACTCTCGCCACAACAACTCAAAGAACAACCAGTAAGTGGAGTCATTCGCACCTTCTTGTTCTTCATAACGCATTAGTTGAGTATACACCGTTTTTACTGACACACAGCCGTTGGCTAACCAAAAAGATAACTTGCTGGAACTGGCCCAATCATCAAGGGCATTGCGGGTCTGTTTATAGTGTTTGACACGATCAGTATCAAACAGATAGCTATTTAACTGAGCCATGCCTGCTGCTTCACCTCCCTGCATCGCCATTGACATCAGGTTCCACTGTTGAATCGCGGGTGGGTGCTCGACTGGCGGTGGTAGCTTACACTGCTCGCAAGTGGGTACGGCAATTGGGAGTTTTTCCACAAGCTTACGAAAGGGTGTAAACGCTGAGGGCAGGGTGTTAAGGGCAAAGGGTAAGTGAGTTTCACAAAACAAGCTGTGGCTTTGTGCACTCATCCATTTAATCTGTGGTAGAGCATTTTTTAGACTTAACAGTTCTTGCTGCTCATACACACCAGGGTGAAAACTGTTGCCTATATGAGTGACTTCATAGCGCTGAGCTAGTTCGCTAATGGTTTTTACCGCAGGGGCATCCAGTATTAATAAATATTGTGCTTTTAGTCTGAGTTTGCGATCCAGTGCATCGATGCTTTGCAGCAAAAAGTTTTTTTTCTGCTCACCCACACTGGCCCTAAACGCTGCGCTGTGCGATGCATCCTCCTCATTGAGGATATAAACGCACAACATTCTATCGACGTGAGTGCATAATTGAGTGAAGGCTGGGTTATCAGTAAGGCGTAAGTCATGCCTAAACCAAAACAGTCCGGTGCTTATTTTAGATTTCATACTGTAACTATGCGCCAGAGCAATAATCAGATCACTTGGGTATATCCCGTCACCCTTGAAGCTGCGGCGTTGTTGGCTGCTCTCACTCACCTCTATCGCCCGAAGCACTTAGTCCATCTAAGCTCATGGGGGCTGCGTTCCTTTGCCGCCTAGCTGCAACTTGGGTATAGATAGGCAAATTTAACCTCGGTAAGCCTTAGTTGATCAGGATCAATATCTGCATTGGCGCTTGGTTTTTAATAGTACTGAGGCGTAGACCACAAACAGTTGCTGACCGTCTCCCCTAAGTGTCCTCTAAAGGGTAAATAGTTAACGGACAAGTCAGCAGGAGCATAACGTGACTGAGCTGCAAATCAAACATCATTCAAATGGTAATAAGCAACATGGCTTTCTACCATCGTCTTTGCCCTGGCAGAGCATAGACAATTTAGTTGATAAATTCAGGACCCACCGGGCCTTTCACAGACCCGATGATGTCACGAAAACAGTACTGATATTAATCTGGATCTAAAAGTAAATATTAGTGAAGATAAAAAAGTATTCAAGATGACGGCTGAACTTCCGAGCTTGAATATCAACGATGCGCATTTGGATTTATCCGCTGGTATTTTAACCTTAAGTGGTGAGAAAAAAATCAAAAAAGAGTTGTCAGCAGCACGAAAATTATCATGTGATAGAGCGCAGCTATGGTGTTTTTAGACGCAGCTTTACCGTTCCCCCAAGCATCGATGAAGATGCTATGAAAGCGGATTTTAAACGGGGGATATGACTGTGGAATTTCGCAAATCTGAAATAAACCAGCTCAAACAGCGCAAAATAAATATTGAAACCGAGTGACATAAATTTGATAGGTGCCATGGAGGCACTGATTTAAGGAGATAATATATGCAGGATTACCAAAGAATTTTAGTAGCAGTTGATATCTATACGACTTACGAACCGATACTGCAGCGGGCCCTTAATATGGCCAAAAAGCCAGAGGTGTTAAGTCTTATCCATTCATCACTGCCTCATGTTTATTTTGAACCTTATGGCGCTGCATTTGGCGGTGACTTTGTGAATGATATTCGCCAGCAAGCTGAAACTCAACTAAAGGAACTCGCTGAGAAATATGGTATTCCGTCAACCCAGGTATACGCACCTAGTGGTTCACCTGTTGACGAAATCCATCGTCTGGCCGAGCAAATCCAGGCTGAGTTAATTGTGATAGGTACCCATGGCCAAAGTGGTCTGAAATTACTATTGGGCTCCACGGCTAACGGTGTTCTACATGGCGTTAAATGTGACGTGCTTGCGGTAAAAGTATAAAACGGCTATGGTTATTTAACTTACCATCGTACCTGTAGGGAAACGTTAAATGATAACTTCCCGCTCACGCTATGTGAGTCAAATAACCCGTGACACGTTGGCCCTTATCCTGGCTGGAGGCAAGGGCAGTCGCTTACACGAATTAACTCAATTTCGAGCCAAGCCAGCTTTACACTTTGGGGGCAAGTTTCGAGTGATAGATTTTCCCCTGTCTAATTGTGTTAATTCCGGTATCAGACAAATAGGGGTCATGACGCAGTACAAGTCTCATTCCCTGATTAGACATTTGACCAGTGGGTGGTCAAACCTCAACCGAGATTTAGGTGAATTTGTTGAACTATTGCCTGCTTCTCAGCAATATTCTGATAACTGGTACGAGGGTACTGCTGATGCCCTTTATCAGAATATTGAATTTATTCGTCAGCACGGGCCAAAATATGTGTTGGTGTTGTCAGGTGATCATATCTATAAAATGGATTATGGCGATATGCTGGCAGAGCACGTGCAAAGTGGTGCCGATATGACGGTATCTTGTATTGAAGTACCCATTGCAGATGCTGCCGGTAATTTTGGTGTTATGTCTGTCAACAGGCATAACAGGATCACTGATTTTACCGAAAAACCCGAACAGCCCCAACCTTTGGGTGACAACCCCGGTTATACCTTGGCCTCTATGGGCAATTATGTGTTTAACACTGAGTTCCTGATAAAGCAGTTGTTGGCAGATGCCAATGATCCCCAATCCCATCATGATTTTGGTAGCGATATTATCCCTGCATCGATAGATAGTAATCAAGTGAATGCTTTTCGATTCCGTGACGCGCAGGGAGGAGCCCATCCTTATTGGCGAGATGTGGGTACCCTGGATTCTTTTTGGCGGGCTAATATGGATTTAGTCAGCATTACGCCACAGTTAAATATTTATGACAATGACTGGCCAATCTGGACTCATCAAAAACAGTCTCCGCCGGCTAAATTTGTTTTTGATAATACTGATCGTCGGGGATTTGCTGTTGATTCTACTGTCTCCGGTGGCTGTATCATATCCGGTTCAAGAGTTAGCCAATCCCTCCTGTTTTCAGACGTATATGTTGACTGTTACAGTAATGTTGAACAGTCGGTGATACTGCCCAGTGTGCATATCGGTCAAAATGTCAATATCAGACGAGCCATTATAGACAGCGATTGTAAGATTGAAGATGGTATGCAAATAGGGATCAATAAATCAGATGATGTCGCCAGAGGTTTTCGCATCAGCCAAGAAGGCATTGTATTGGTCACTCAAAATATGCTTGCTAAACAGCAACCAGGACCACAGGGAGGAGACACTCTGGCTCATTTAAGGTTGTCAGCTTGATAGAGTTGTTAACACAGCTGGCTGTTATCTGGGACTGTTTTATTGCACTCGCCGAAGCACGCTTTAGTAGGTTGATCTTTGTGTTGTTTTTTCTGCTGGTGGCCATGGTAATGATTAATCGCAGATTACTTCTCGAGCAGGGTAAAACCTTTGTTCGAGGTTTTACCGAACTGAGTATCATTAGGTTTGTCTTAGGGTTTGAATAAAATGCCAGTAATTTTTACTCAGTATAAAGCTTAGCTGTGGCATCGCTCTTTTTTTTAGTGCGTTTTTTTGCTGGGGGCGAACTACTTTTAGCAAGAAATCGACTTGGCCTTGATGTGTGGTTTAGCCAAGACAGCTACTGCACTCTCACTGATCATGGTGTCACTAAAAAAGTGAGGGCTTGCTAAATATGCCAGTAGCCACACTTATCGTGACTTCAGCGGTACTACTAGACGATATCGTGATGGTAGAGTTCATGGTGCCCTTGGGCAATAGTCAGAAAATGCCTACTATAATGGGGGGCATAACAGTGATGAGTGCCAAAATGATAATGTTTTTTATTTCGCTGTCAGCTTTTGGGGCTAAGTTCCCATTACCTGGGTTTTCAATCTGCCATATATTGCAGGTCTGATTATAAAATAGGAGTATTTCACCAGCTTAACAGGGATCGAGACCTATTTTATAATCAAACATGCAGTGAACAATGTCCCGTTTATGTTGATTAGACCAGTGTTTTCGTCCAATTAGGCGCCCATGTTATCTTTGACGGGTAATTATCTACTTCCCTTATCCCTTATCCCTTATCCCTTAAATCTTGACCCTACTACTGGCCTTTTTCGTTGTGTAAATCGCCTTGGTTAGTTTGGCTACACGTTATACCTGCGGTATATTGGGGCGCGCTGAGTTGGCATTTGTGGTGCTCTATATTACTTAGGTGCAACACAATATTATTCATAAAGAGGCATATTATAGCCGTCTTACTTGAAGCTGCAGTGTTGTTGGCTAACCCCACACCCACCAATCACTTAGTACGTCTAAGCTCATGGGGCTGAGGTTCTTTGCCGCTTAACTGCAATTTTAATGGCTTTAGGTATACATTAATGTTTACCGCATTTTTCTTGAATATCACGTTGCCGATAGCCATCCACCTATTAGAATCCTATTACCCGTTGCCTTGTGCCACCGCATCTAAGCCCTAGCCTTAAAGTCTTTCCGTCAGTGAAGCGATAACAACAGATTTCCTGATCTGCGACAAGTTATCTGTTTACCCCAGTGCTAATTTTTGCAGTCATACATTTAAGTTAACGTGAGCGCTTTTGGGGGAGCATTATGGTTAAACAAGACTGCAGAATATTGGGCTTTGAATACATAGGGCTGGATGATATTGCCTTGGTAGGGGGCAAAAATGCCAATCTGGGTGAACTGAGCCATATGCAAAACATCAATAATATTCTAGTTCCACCTGGATTCGCATTGACCACCGTTTTGTATCAGGAATTTATTGCCAATAATGGTCTTGGTGAGCTGATCCAGCGAGAGTTAAGGGCCCTGACAAACCAGCAACATGATCTTGGCACCACTGGCACTAATATTAGGCTGGCCATTACCAATGGTGAATTTACTGATCAACAAAAACAAGAAATTGCCGATGCTTATCAAAATCTGTGTGAGAAAGTTGGGGTTGAAAATTGTGATGTAGCGGTGCGCAGTTCTGCCACAGCAGAAGATTTACCCGAAGCGAGTTTTGCCGGTCAACAGGAAAGTTACCTCAATGTACAGGGAGTTGAATCCTTGATTTCCAGTTGTCGATTATGTTTTGCGTCTTTGTATACCGATCGAGCGATAGCTTATCGAGACAAACAAAATGTAGATAATCAAGGCATAGCCTTGTCCGTAGGTGTGCAACAAATGGTGCGTTCCGATGTTGCTTGTGCCGGGGTTATGTTCTCTGTCGATACGGAAACCGGTTTTCCGGATGCGGTGTTAATAAATGCATCCTGGGGCTTGGGGGAAACGGTAGTAAAAGGTAGCGTAACACCTGATCGCTATATGGTATTTAAACCTCTACTGGCCAACAAGCTTACCCAACCTATTATCGAAAAGCGTTGTGGCAGTAAATTATATAAGATGATTTATCATCCCACAATGGGTGATATTCAACATGCACCAGGGAGAAATCCCACAGTTGGCTTTACCAGAACGATGGCCACCAATGCCCAAGAGCAACAGACTATGGTGCTCAGTGATGACGAAATTTTGTTATTGGCAAGCTGGGCAGTTTCGATTGCGACTATCTATGGTAGGCCTATGGATATTGAATGGGCGAAAGATGGTGTGAACGGCAATTTGTACATAGTGCAAGCCAGACCTGAAACCATAATGTCCCGTAAAGATCGTAATTTATTGAAAACGTACCGACTCAAACAAACATCACTGTTACTCGCCCAAGGCTCCAGCGTGGGTAATGCCATAGTATGTGGCAAGGTCTGTTATTTGAAAGACCCGGCAGATGCTGACAAATTTCCTACCGGCGGCATATTGGTCACCGAACGCACCGATCCTGACTGGGTTCCGGTCATGAAGCGGGCCGGGGGGATAGTCACAGACTCAGGGGGAACCACTAGTCACGCTGCAATAGTGAGCCGTGAACTGCAAGTGCCAGCCATTGTGGGAACAGGCACTGCTACACAAACTCTTAAAAACTCCGCAGAAATTACCCTCGATTGTGCCTCCAGTTCAGTAGGGAAGGTGTATTTAGGATCTCTGGATTACGATGTGTCGGTTATCCGTGTGGATGAAATACCCCATACCAATACCGACGTTATGATTAATATTGCCGTACCCGATGGTGCTTTGCGATGGTGGCAGTTACCCTGTGCTGGCATAGGTTTGACCCGCATCGAATTTATCATCAATGGCATGATAAAGGTCCATCCTATGGCATTGGTGCATCCCGAGCGGGTGGCTGATCAGGTAGTAAAACAGCAAATTGAACAGATTATAATAGGTCATGGCAGCGGGGCAGAATATTTTGTCGATACCCTGGCCAGAGGGATAGGAAAGGTTGCCGCATCCTGCTACCCGAGACCAGCAGTGGTCCGCTTTTCTGATTTTAAATCAAACGAATATAAAAAACTTATTGGCGGCAAAGATTTTGAATTGGACGAAGAAAACCCCATGCTTGGTTTGCGTGGCGCATCCCGCTACTACCACCCGAGTTACAAAGAGGCGTTTTTACTGGAATGCAGTGCCATTAAAAACGCTAGAGAAAAAATGGGTTTTACCAATATTATTGCCATGATCCCCTTTTGCCGGACAGTTGAAGAAGCTGACAAAGTGTTAGCTATTATGGCTGAATGTGGGTTAACTCGAGCCGAGGACGGATTGCAGGTGTATATGATGTGCGAGGTACCATCTAATGTGGTGTTAGCCGATGAGTTTGCCCAGCGTTTCGATGGTTTTTCCATCGGGAGCAATGATTTAACCCAATTGGTGTTAGGTGTGGATCGTGATTCAGCAGAGATAGCGCACTTGTTCGACCCAAAAGATCAAGCCCTGACCAGAATGATCCGCGATGTTATCAAGGTTGCTCACCAGCATGGTGTGAAGGTGGGAATTTGTGGCCAGGCTCCCTCAGATTATCCACAGTTTGCCGAATTTTTAGTGAGTTGTGGTATAGATTCCATTTCGCTAAATCCGGATTCGTTTGCCACCACTATCAATCATATTGCCAGGGCAGAAAAGGAAAAGGCTAATGGTAGTTCTTAGCCACCTGATTGCCGTCGCAATATTATATTTGATTTTTGTTGCGGATTTTCGTCTTGCTATCGGTCAGGCATGATGTTTATGCTGGTTAATTCCAGCGGTTTTTTTTCCATGGCAATTAACCAACGTACTTATAAAAAACCAACCTTGATGGCAAGTGGTAAGGGTAATATTTTGGTACTCCCTTGGATATTTTTTTGTCTAGGATCTACGGTTTGTGAAGTTTTTCACCTTTAAATCGCCCCGTTTTTCGAAAGTATATCCCTATTACGCTTGTCTTTTTTTTACCTCAATTTCTTAACCATCACAGGATAATGATGTTGGTAGTATGGGTTTTCTCAATGACAACTTCAGGGGGCGTCGATGGGTAATTAGGTATTTACCGTAATAAATTAGGCATAATATCGAATGGCGTGAATTGCATAGGTGGCATAGGATCAGTCCTGTTGGCAACCGTCAACAGTGGGTAGGCAAGGTTACGTAGTCTGCTTTTTTTATCCAATGACTTAGTTATTATTTTAGAAAAGGAAAATCCGAAATGATTTCGTATTTATTGCAACAATCCAATACTTGTAAAAATTGTTCTTTATCTAGTACTTGTCTCGGTAGTGTTGAGCAAACGTCATTACGACCGGGCGTAAAATCCCATCGTATATATCACAAAGGGGATTCCTTGTTTGTGGAAGGTACGGTTTTTAGCGCCCTTTTTATCTTACGCTCAGGTTCAGCCAAGAGCTCAATATCATCTACCAGTGGTGATGAACAAATTACCGGTTTTTATTATCCAGGAGATCTAATGGGTCTGGACGGATTTGATTGTGGAACCCATGTGCACAGGCTAAATTTTTTAGAAACCAGCAGTGTTTGTTGTATTGGCTTAGGTGAACTTGATCATGCTATCAGCGAATCCGCCAATATGCGGCATAAATTATTACAAGGCATGAGCCACGCCCTGATTGATGAACATGCCTTACTGTTGAGCCTGGGTAAAATGACTTCAGAACAGCGATTGAGCAAATTCTTGTTGGATATTTCGGCGCGATTTGAGAAAAGGGGACTGTCAGGTAAGGAGTTTATCCTCAGTATGTCCCGTATCGATATCGCCAATTATCTGGGCATGGCCATAGAAACTATCAGTCGTTTATTGACTAAAATGCACTCCCTGGGTGTGATAGCCGTCGATCATCGAAAAATCACCCTGCTGGACAGCCAAAAGCTCCATGCTTGCCTTGCTGGGGAGAGTGATCTTTCGGCTGTGGTTGCCTTGTCGTCAAAAGCCAACAAGGGATCCAAGGCATCATTACGGCAATCGCTGTCAGCGTAACCCCTGGTTTTATAGAAGCGACTGACAAGCGTCGCTACAAGGGTGGGTTTTGTTCTTGTTCGAACTGCTCAAGAGCTCCATGGCCTCACAGTCGTATACCATACAGGGCCCGCCTCCCATTAAAATAGCGCCCCCTATCGCCTCCAGTATTTCCCGAGGTGTAGCCCCGGCAATCAGCGCATCGTGTACATGAAAACCAATACAGCCATCACAGTGTACGGCTGTGGTTATTCTCAGGACAATCAATTCTTTATACCAATCCGTATTAATAAGTACCCACTCAGAATACGTCCAGCGGTTTGAGCAAGGCGTGATTATGCAAAAATGGTCGTTCCTTTTCAAATAGCAGTGCATCTTTGGGTGAGTTTTAAAGGAGCTTATTCTGGGTTGCTTGAACCCAAAAGAGCACCACTATTACTTTGTTCAAGCGCCTGGAGTAAGCCCGTTTAAATTCACGCTGAGCGATCACTTACTAAGATGGGTTGGTATGGGTCATGTTAGATATGTGGCGCTATGCGATCGCCATTTTCTAGCCCGGATACTACTTCAACCTGGCCATCATAGCGCTGGCCAAGGCGGACAAATCGTCGTTTCAATTGATTGCCTGTCACTACCCACACCATCTCAAGTTGCCCATAGTTATGCACATATTCCAGCGGAATTTGAATTTGTTGTTCTTTCCCTAATCCTATGTCCATACGGGCAAACATGCCCGGTAATAAAGCTTCATCAAAGGTGATATCTGCTTTAACCACAAAGCTACGGGCGTTTGGATCAGCGGCTGGGATCATTTCCGAAATGGTAGCTGGTATCTGTCTGTTCAGGGCATCCAGTTTCACCATAACCTTTTGACCTAATGTTAAGGTGACCGCCAGAGCCTCTCTCACGTCTGCTTCAACCAACAAAGAAAGAGGGTTATATAAAGACAGCAGTGGTTGCCCGGGAGAGGCCATATTGCCAGGCTCGGCATTGCGATCAACTATACGCCCGTTAATAGGGGAGCGAATTTTACTGTAATTCAATGCGGTAGTGGTTTCTTTTCTGGATTGTTTGGCCGCCTGCAAGTCGGACATTAAGCGGGTGAAATTTGCCTGGGCCTTATCCAAATCACTGCTCGATACCAGTCCCTGTTTACGGATGTTCTGAGTACGTTCAAGGGTTAACTTGGCCTCATCCAGCAGGGCCTGTACTGAGGCTATCCTGGCGGTCGCTTGTGCCACCTGGGTAGTGAGTGCCTTGTCGTCTAAACTGACCAAAAGACTGCCTTTTTCCACAGAGTCTCCCGCCCGAACATGGATTTTTTCAATACGACCCATGATACGACTGGCAATTTGTGTTGTTTCCCGGGCTTTAATACCACCTGGTACAGATTCAGTGCGTTGCACCGCTTTAACGGTCACCGTCAGCAGATTTTGCATTTTGTCTGCGGATAATTCCCGAGTATCCGGGGCTACTTTGCTGGTAAATATACCGGCCATCCAGGCAACCGATAGCAATAGAATGGCTGCTGCCAGTAGTGGTGCTGCAATTTTTGTTAACGGTGAACTCATAACTTAACCTCTTCAAAATGTGGGCTGGGCTTTTCAACAAAGACCAGAAAATAGACCATTGGCACGACAAACAAAGAAAATAGGGTGGATGCCACAATGCCAAAGATAATGGCCAGTGCCAGGCCGCTAAATACAGGGTCCAAGGTGATAATTAAATTACCTAACAAGGTTGTGCCTGCAGTGAGTAACACCGGGCGCATACGTACTGCTCCCGCTTCGATAAGGGCCTCTTTAATGGCCATGCCTTGCTTGCGTGCAAGGTCGATAAATTCAACTAATATCAATGAATTCCGTACTACTATCCCCGCTAGGGCTATCATGCCAATCATAGCGGTGGCGGTAAATAATACCGGGTCGGGAGCATCGGCTATAGTACGTTCACCAAACTGGTTCATCAGGTAGAAACCCGGCATGATACCGATAATCGTCAAAGGAATAGCTGACATGATGATCAATGCTAGGGCAGTGCTTGCAGTTTGTAGCCTGAGAACAAAAAAGATACCTACTAGGGCAAAAGCAAACGCTATACCCATATCACGAAATACGTCCAAAGTGATGAGCCACTCGCCTTCACCTGAAAAATCCAGATGCGTGCCCTGGGGAATATGCCAGGCAATACCACCGCCTGAAGATAAGTAACTGCGATCTTGCCAATCCCGGGGTGTGTTTTCATCCTTGTTAGAAATGGTATCTTCATCAACCAGATCACTGCTAATATCGGCAATCACCTCGGCCGGGGTTCTACCGGATAATTCGGCGGTCACATAGATAACCGGCCTAAGATCCTTGTGCATGATAGGTTGTGATGCCCGCAACGATTGCCATTTTCCCAATTCGCCCAGACTGACCAAAGCTTGGGGAGCGGGTACCAGCCCGAACCCCCCGTCTTGTTGCGCCACACCTGTCTGTCCCTTTATACCCAGGCCATTAAGATCAGTTAGTGAATTGCCAATCGCAAAGGGTAACTTGAGCAATATAGGCACGGGGTTGGCTTCATTTTCTTGCTGGTAAGTGCCGGCAGTGATACCTGCTACGCCTATAGCGACAGTTTGATTAACATCGGTGGTAGAAATACCCGATAATGCGGCTTTTTGTTTGTCTACCACAAAACGGGCGATTTCAATTGGGGTGTCCAAGCTGCTATCCACTTCAACCACGTGGGGTTCTTGTTTTAGGCGTTGTATGACGTTTCTTGCACCCTGTATATGAGTTTGTTTATCCACAAAAGGATCGGCATATATCTCTGCCACCAAAGTGCTTAATACCGGTGGACCTGGTGGAACCTCAATCACTTTGAGAACAGTGTCAGCACTTTGCAATGGAGCGAGTAACTTTCGCAGGCGCAGCACGACTGCATGAGATTGATGTTGGCGTAAATCTTTATCAATCAAGGTCACCCTAAGCTCACCTAGGTTAGGTTGGGTACGCTGATAATATTGCCTAACCATACCATTGAAATCGATAGGCGAAGGTTGGCCTATATAGGTACCAATAGCCTTGACTTCAGGTAAGCGCTTGGTAATTTGTATGACTTGATTGGCCATAGCTGCGGTTTGTTCCAGAGTAGCGGATTGGGGCATATCAATCAGTACCTGGATCTCGTTTTTATTGTCAAAAGGTAAAAGTTTAAGAGGTACACTGCGCATTAAAGGCAAGATACAAGCCGCAATAAATAATCCCAGCACCCCATACAGACCTATTTTCACCCGTTTTTTATTAGCAATCAGTGGCGCCAGCATCCGCCCATAGAAAGCGCTCGGCAATGCGCCTGCTTGCTCGGCAGGTTTAAGTAAACGGGCGGCTAACCAGGGGGTAATAATAAAGGCAACCAGAGTGGAAATAACCACACTCACGGGGACATTAAAAGCCATGGGCGCCATATAAGGGCCCATCATGCCAGTAATATAAGCCAAAGGGATAAAGGCTAACATAATGGTAATAGTCGACATGATCAAAGCCGGGCGAATTTCTGACATAGCAGCCACAATACGACTGTTTTTATCGTTATTACCGGGAATAGATTTCTTATTCAAAAAGCGGCTGATATTATCTATACCGGTTATAGGATCGTCTACCAATAAGCCCAGGGATAAAATCAGGGCAAACAGTGTCACACGATTAATGGTATAGCCAAACAGTAAATCCAGCAGCAAGGTCAGGCCATAACAGACCGGTACGGCCAGACCCACCACCACAGCAGGGCGCCAGCCTAAAAAGATGCCAATAAATACCACTACTGTGAATACCGCAAAGGCTAAACTTGATGTCAGATTGTTGACCTTCTCATTGGCGGTTTGTCCGTAGTTTCTAAGCACTTCAAATTGCACTTCCTGTGGCAATAGGGTGAGTTGCAGCTCCTGTAGTTTATTGATCACATCATCAGCTACCGCCACGGCATTACTGCCTTTTTGTTTGGCTATACTGATAGTCACCATGGGATAGTGTGCGCCAAGTGATGGCGATGCCGTATCACTGGCAAACTCCAGCCATTGATAAGCTTTAACCGTGTCCGGGCCGTCTTCGATGGTCGCTACGTCTTTGAGCAACACCGCTTTGCCATTGACCACGTTTACCGGTAAATTGGCCAGTTCATCCAGATTACGCAGCACATCGCCAGATTCAATTAATACCCCGTCACCTTCGACAACCAGTCTGGCAGTTTTGAGTAACTCATTGGACGATCTGAGCGCCTGATAGACATCCAGTACACTGGTTTGTCTGGCGTTTAATGCCGGGGGATCCATCAGAATTTGTATGCTTCTGGGTCTGCCTCCCACTACTTGTACTTCACTGGTGTGGGCGATCCCTTGCAGTACAGTCGCGACCTCCTGGGCCATACGGCGCAGTGTGAAATCACCATAGCGTTGAGGGGCGGTGCTATATAATCCCAGCACCAATATAGGCACATCGTCTACTTCCACCGGTTTAAGCATCCAGTTGGATACGACTTTAGGGATTTTGTCCTGATTGGAATACAGTTTGTTGTAAGTATTGAGTAGGGCGTCTTCACGGTTTTCACCGACAAAAAAGCGCAGTGTTACACTTAATTTTCCGTCCATTGAGGTGGAATAAACATGCTCAACTCCGGGAATTTGCGTTAACAAGTTCTCCACCGCTACCGTAGCCTGTCGCTCTACCTGACGTGCCGATAGATTAGGTACCTCTACCATTACATCTATCATGGGAACCACTATTTGCGGCTCTTCTTCCCTTGGCGTAAAGTTCAGGGCAACCGCACCTGCCAGCAGCGCAAAAATAAACATAAAAAAGGGCAACCCACCTTTTAGTGAGTAGCTTACCAGTTTGTCTAATGGATGTTGTGTCACCCTATGTGCTCCCTTTTCCAGTGGTATGCGCCGTTAAACACAAAAAAACTCATACAGTTTTTGAATAATGGCTTTGACTCGGTTATCTATTACACAATAGTAAATAGTCTGGGCATCTCGCCTGGTAGCAACCAGATCATGTTTGCGCAAGGATGCCAGATGTTGGGACAGTGCCGATTGGCTCAAAGGCACAATCTGGCTTAATTCAGATACGCTGCGTTCTTGGTCAATCAAGCTACACAGGATCATCAGACGATTTTTATTCGCCAGCATTTTCATAAATGATTCTGCCTGAGTAGCGTTAGCCGCTAATTGATTTAGATCCATAAGATGTTATTGCCATAGCTTAAGCTGAGTTGACTTATTATAGGGAGTATATTAGATTTGTCTAATATTAGTTTTTGCTAATATAAAGATCTTACCTAACCGGAGAAAATACTAATGAAAGTCAATCAAGCTTTGCGTTTAGTGGCAGGCGTAATGATACTGTTATCCTTAGGGTTAACCTATTTTGTGCATCCTAACTGGATGTATTTCACCGTGTTTATTGCCCTAAATCTCATTCAATCGGCGTTTACTAATTGGTGTCCGATGATGACCATTTTCAGAAAATCAGGATTAGAGGACTAAGCCATGCTTAAAACCGTACCCCAACTTGTGAGCGAAGCCAGACAACATATCAGGTGCATTTCCGCAAAGGCTGCAGTGAGTGAACGCAGTCAAAATAGCGGTTTATTAATTGATGTCAGGGAGCCTGCAGAACATATAACCAAGCCAGCGTTTGGCGCTATCAATATTCCCCGTGGGTTGTTGGAAATGAAAATATTGGATCTCGAAAAAGACGCGAGTCGGCCCATCTATTTGCATTGTGCTACCTCGGCACGAGCGATTTTAAGTGCCGAGCAGCTGGCCAGAATTGGCTATGAAAACGTGACCGTCATTACTTGCGGCATTGACGAAATAACACAAGCCTGTGAAATGACATCTACGGATTAGCGCCATTTTTCGCCCTTGGTCGCTGTATGCATTACCCGGTATATTTTGTCGGATAAGAAAAATTGGCAATGTTAAATGTTGGGGCGGCCTTTGAGTAGCTTGCCTTGTTAATGGGGTTTATCAATTTTTGGCGGCAAAGCATGGTGGGTTTCACTGCGTTGTTGAGTCCCGTTGCACTCTATAAAGCCACCAAAATGCGGTCACGCTTAAATATTTAGGTGGTGGGCACGGTGAAGGGTGTAATACCGAAGATGCTGCCTTTTCTAATCAGCGCAGAATTTATCATCATTTTATGGCTTGGGGTTTTGTGCTGTGTTTTGCTGCCACTTCTACCGCCACAGTATATGAATATTTATTGCGGATCATCTCACCTTTTCCGTTTTTTAGTCTGCCTGTGATGCTCGGTACGATAGGGGGCATTGGCTTGCTTATTGGGCCGGCTGGTTTGTTATGGTTAAAACTCAAAAGTGACACTGAGGCCATGTTAGTCAGACAGTATGGTATGGATTACGGCTTTTTAGCCTTGTTATTTATTATTAGCCTGACCGGATTACTATTATTGGCTTTCAGAGAAACTACCGCCATGGGGTGGTTGCTCGCTATTAACCTTGGATTTGTGTTTGGTTTCTTTGTGGTATTACTGTACAGCAAATTTGTGCATGCAATCTATCGCTATGCGGCATTAATACGTTTTGCACTTGAGCAAAAGTATGCTTAAGGTGCTAAGTACAGTAAGTTAACAATAACGGTCTCTGTTGGAACGTCAACGTCGTTGGCTGTTATCGCTTAACCCAGGCACTTAGGACGTCTAGGTAACTGGGTTGAGTTTATTTTACGCCAAGGGGTAACTCCAATCGTTTTTCTTACCTGATCCCCCGTGATAGGGAAATGGCTAGCTATGATGTCTAAGGCTAACTGCTCTATGCGAAGCAGTTCGGTTGAACCAACCACCACCTTGATAGACTTCATCACCAGGGTAAATGATGGCCAGGGTGCTAAAAAAGTCAGGTTTCATGGTGGTACGCGTTAGAAAGGGTACCCAAAAAAAGGGGGGCACCGAATGGCAACACCGGAGTCGCGATAAAGTGGCTGACAACCATCTCCATAAGGAAACATTGCTCAGCAGAGCCACTATTTTTTAATTTTACGGTTGTGTATAAAAACTCATATCACCAGCCTAAAAATAGTCACGGGTTGCTCTAACCGATAGCGCTATAGACCGCCGGTTATTGGGTAACTTAAAATAAGGGATCCCTGTGCCATACCACCGAGTAAAATACCCATAACTGCTGACGAAACTCAATAATCGAATCCTCTGTATAACCAGCCCATTAACGAAAAAACCATGGCCGTAATAGTCCCAAATTACCTGTGAGGTTCAAGGCAGCAAAGAGAGTAAAAACTAGCACCAGGCGCTGAAATTATGAAAAAAATGCCTGGTCCTGACCTTTAGGCAAGTTCTTTGCCAATAAAGGTTTAGTCGTTTCCTCAACGGTGCATTGGCGTGAATGATGGTACTTGGTTTTATGCTATAAAATAACTGTGTATTGCAAGGTAAATACACAGGCATAGGGGCACTTTTTCGGGTAGTCAGACATGATGACATAGTCGGCGTGCCCGCTAGCACTGGTGAGTTCTCAGCGTGGACCGTTGTTAATTGAGTTGCTCAATCTATGGGATGAATTATGGTTTTTAGCCTGCCAGGATTATTATTGCGCTTCAAAAAGTTACATATAGCTAAAATATAGATAGGAAATTCAATGATAGCGGCACTTGCAAGGCGATTATCTAATTTTCCAACAATACATCTAAGTTTATGCTTATTTTTAAGTGCAGATCGATAATTAATAACTGCCACTTTTTAGTTTCACAGTTGCCATTATGGATCTAAATTATTTTTGTATGTTTCAATCGTAGACTCTACCTTTGTGAAAGAACCCCAGGGCGCGCTAATCCTCTCAACGATACGTCGACTTAAGAAGAAAGTATTTGATTCAAAGACTAGCCTACCTTCATGTGTAAAGCGCATTATACGACTTTTAAATTACACTAGCCGATCAACACTCAAGACTACTGTAGATTCAAATGATTTTTAGGGGCCTAACAATATTTTGGGAATTTGGCCTAATCTGAATTGGTTATCACGGTTTTTCTTGACCGGCCGTTGTGTGCCAAAAGTGGTCGTAGCGGTGGTTCGAAAAAACTGATTTTGACGATCTCGTCTATTAACATAGCGGTCATAGCGAGTTTTTGATTTAATATATTGAGCTGTTCAAAAGCGGACGATCGTTAACGCCCTGTTAACAGCTGTTGTAACACTGGTAGAGCGAACTTACCCAGAAAAGGATCCGCCCACGCCACAACGGATAAAAAAAATCGGGCGTGTCGATACATTACCAACTCTTTAAAATCAGTCAGTATGTACTTGGCTGGATAAATTACTTTGGGATTGCCAATTGTTATCAACGCTGTGTCAAACTGAATCACTGGATCTGTCGC
>Ga0307489_10000016_pt1 | contig 90344 bp, 83 predicted proteins | sample SB12metaG_FD_202247 | JGI IMG/M metagenome (GOLD analysis project Ga0307489, IMG submission 202247) | Sea-ice brine microbial communities from Beaufort Sea near Barrow, Alaska, United States - SB 1.2 | ecosystem: Environmental > Aquatic > Marine > Coastal | place: USA: Alaska | collected... | reverse complement strand
CCCCCTTGCCACCTACCTGCAGGGCGACAAAGTTAACCAATTCGCCCGCTTTAATTTTATTTGTCAAATCTTTGGTCACGCCCGCTATCAAACTTACCTTGTCGTTTTCGCTTACACCCAATAGGACAATCACACTGCCTATTTGGTTCTTAAGGTCATCGACCATAGGACGCAAAGATTTGCTTTCTACCCCAGATAGGTGAGAAGACAAAACTTTTATACCTTTTATTTCATAAACCTGGGATAAGAGATCATTTCCTGCATTACTGGCGATTTCCTGTTTAAGGCGATTGATTTCTTTTTCTAAGCTCCTGGTCTGATCCAGCAAGTGAGAAACACGCTCAGGTGCACTATTAACATCTGTTTTGAGCTGACTGGCAATCTGATTGATATCCATGGCTTGTTTTTGCACTGCTGCCAGGGCCACTGCCCCACTGACGGCTTCGATGCGCCTGACCCCGGAAGCGATACCACTTTCTGACAGTATTTTAAACAAACCTATATCACCGGTTCGTTCTACGTGAGTACCTCCACACAGTTCCATGGAAAATTCCCCCATGGAAACCACTCTAACCTGCTCTGCATATTTTTCACCAAACAGTGCCATCGCGCCTGCCGTTTTGGCTTGCTCCAAATCCATCAGCTCAGTGCGTAATGCATGGTTGGCCTGAATTTGCTGATTAACGATAATTTCCACCTGGGTAAGCTGTTCTTTGCTCATGCCTTCAAAATGTGAAAAATCAAACCTTAATCGTTCAGGCTGAACTAAAGAGCCTTTCTGGCTGACGTGTTCCCCCAATACCTGTTTTAGCGCACTGTGCAGCAAATGGGTGGCGCTATGATTAACTTTTATCTGCCGGCGCCGAACACTGTCAACCTGGGCACTGACCTGGCTACCTAACTTGATATTGCCTGTCGCCCGGCCTTTATGGGCAATCGCATTACCCAGTTTAGCCGTATCTGTTACCTCAAACGTGCCATCTTCACTGGTTATTAAACCGCAATCTCCCACCTGACCACCGGCTTCAGCGTAAAAAGGGCTTTCATCGAGTAATAAAACGCCTTCTTCTCCCGCTTGCAATTCACTTACCGTTTCGCCATTAGCAAAAATTTCCAGGATTTTGCCGCGATTAGATTCGTTTTCATAACCAACAAACAAAGAGCGTTGCTGTGTTTTAAGTTGTTCATTATAGTCGGTATCAAACTGACTGGCTTTTTGCGCCCGTTTACGTTGGGCTGACATAGCCGCGGTAAAACCTTCTTCGTCGATACTTAAGCCTTTTTCCCGGGCAACATCATTGGTAAGATCCGCAGGAAAACCATAGGTATCGTAAAGTTTAAAGACCAGCTCACCAGGTACCACATTACCTTCGAGTTCAGCCAGCGCCTCGTTCAAAATAGCCATACCACGATCAAGCGTTCGAGAAAACTGTTCTTCTTCACCCCGCAGGACTTTTTCAATCACCCAGCGTTGTTCAACGAGTTCCGGATAGGCATCACCCATTTGTTCACCCATAGCAGCCACCAGCTTATAAAAGAAGACATCGGTTGCCCCTAATTTGTTCCCATGGCGCACTGCACGGCGAATGATGCGGCGCAGTACGTAACCGCGACCTTCGTTTGATGGCATCACACCGTCACAGATCAAAAAGCTGCAGGAGCGTATATGATCCGCAATGACCCGCAAGGATTTATCTTCCAAACTCTCGCTACCGACTATCTCGGCGGCCGCTTTAATTAAGTTCTGGAAAATATCTATTTCATAATTACTGTGCACATTTTGCATAATGGCCGTTATGCGCTCCAATCCCATCCCTGTATCTATGGAAGGCTTAGGCAAGGGCTGCATGTCACCATTGGCCTGGCGATTAAACTGCATAAAGACCAGATTCCAAATCTCGATAAACCGATCACCGTCTTCTTCGGGCGACCCTGGCGGCCCACCCCAGATGTGTTCACCGTGATCATAGAATATTTCAGAACAAGGCCCACAAGGTCCGGTATCACCCATAGACCAAAAATTATCTGAAGTGCTGATACGAATAATTTTATCTGCTGGCACGCCTATTTGTTGATGCCAGATGTCGTAGGCCTCATCGTCTTCAGCATAAATAGTTACCAATAATTTTTCTTTGGGTAACCCTAGCTCGACGGTTAAAAATTGCCAGGCAAATTGGATCGCTTGAGTTTTGAAATAATCGCCAAAACTATAATTTCCCAACATTTCAAAAAAAGTATGATGCCTAGCGGTATAGCCTACGTTTTCCAAATCATTGTGTTTACCACCGGCCCGTACACATTTTTGCGAGGAAACAGCCCGGGTATAATTACGTTGCTCTGTGCCTAAAAACACATCTTTAAATTGGTTCATGCCTGCATTGGTAAATAGCAAGGTAGGATCGTCACTCGGCACGAGAGATGAACTGGAAACTTGTTGATGTCCTTTATCAGCAAAAAATGCTAAAAAGGTTTGCCGAATTTGCGCTGTGCTCTTACTCATTAATGATCCTAAATCAACATTTATTGCTTTGAGATAATAAATGGCCTGAAAGTGCCATTTCCGTATGTGTGACTGGCAACAATATCACGATTCCAGTTGACTTGTTAAACACTTAGATGAGTTTACAGTAAGGGGTAAACATTACGTATTTGCTCGTGGCTAAAGCCGCGATACTGGAGGAGACGATTACATTTTTGCTGCTTCTGCCAATCCTGAGGTGCTTTAAGACCGAAATTTTTCACATACACTTGCATGGCAAGTTCATCCCAATCCTGACTTTGCTCTGAAAAAGCGTTTTGAATCAGTTCCTGAGAAATTTCATGGGCTTCTAATTCCCGTTGAATTCGTTGCTCTCCCACGCTTTTACTGACTCGACTGCGAACCATTACTTGCGCAAAACGTTTTTCACTGGGCAGATTTACCTGGGTATATTTATTAAGTTGGATTTCGCACAAAACCTGGTCAAAATTTCGGTTTAATAATTTTGTCAGTAATTCCTCACGGCTATGTTCGCGCATAGTCAGCAATCGATTAATAGTATTGTTGATGATCTTAATGTCGTTGTCTGTCATATTAGGCATCTATATTATCCCTGTATCGGAAACCTGTCTGCGAGTGAAGAGTCTGCAATTTAATTTTAAGTTTCTAACCGGCATTGAGCAAATTGACAGTGTTAGCTGGAATGCATTAGCCGAGCAAACCGATCCATTTCATCAATATGAGTTTCTTGCTGCCCTGGAAAATTCAGCTTGTGTCTCCATTGCTACCGGTTGGCAACCCCAACACCTCACAATTTATCAAAATAAAAGCCTAATAGGTATACTACCTTTGTATATAAAGACCCATAGTTATGGTGAATATGTATTCGATTTTGCTTGGGCAAATACCTATAAGGAATACGGTCTCAATTACTATCCAAAGCTAGTGTGCGCCATCCCTTTTACACCCATAACAGGTGCACGTTTATTATTGGACGAAAATGTGGACTGTGAACACCTTATTGGCCCCCTGTGCGAGGCTATCAAACATAAAGTTGAATCTTGCGGTCTATCCTCGATGCACTGGTTATTTGTGCCCCGGGCTTTGAGTGAGAAACTTGCAAACTACCAGCAGCTAATCAGGCGTTCGGTACAGTTTCAGTGGTTTAATCGCGACTATACACAATTTGCTGATTTTTTAAATACCCTGACTTCTCGTAAGCGAAAGAGTATTAAAAAGGAGCGGCACAAACTTGTCGAACAAGGGGTCGCAGTGAGACGCCTGACCGGCGAGGATCTCACTGAACAGGCAATGGATTTTTTCTACCAGTGTTATCAACAAACCTACCTCAAACGCAGTGGTCACAAGGGTTATTTAAGCCAGGCATTATTCAGGCAACTGTTTACCCATATGCGTGAAAAGATATTATTGGTTATCGCCGAGCTAGAGGGAAAACCCGTTGCCAGTGCATTGTATCTATATGATCAGAATACTCTTTACGGCCGCTATTGGGGGTCTATGGTTGATGTAGATAACCTGCATTATGAATGTTGTTATTATCAGGGTATCGATTTTTGTATCGACAAAGATATCGCCGCCTTTAACCCTGGTACACAGGGAGAACACAAAATTTTAAGGGGCTTCGAGCCTATCTACTGTTATTCTAATCACTGGTTGGCAGAGCCAGCTTTTCACGATGGCGTAGGGCGTTTTTTAGACCACGAACACCCTATGATCGAAGATTACAAAAAAAATGCCGAAACCTTATTACCTTTTAAAGTCATACCAGATAAGACCTAAAAGGCTAATTTTCGCCATACCAGTAACAGGTTATTAGCGGGCATAGTTAGCTGCTCGCTTAATATCAAGCCCTTTTCCCAATCCACCAATTGTTGAATATCGCGAATACCGCCGCAACCTTCACTGATGAGGTGTAAGTCAAACTGCCTATTACTGTCGCTGCTATACTCACCCTTTATTTTAAAGGGCCCGTATTGGCAAAAAATGCCTCCAGGAGCCAAGTTTTTGGCGATCATTTGCATCATCAATTCCACTTCAAAAGGCTGCATAATATGCGCAGTATTGGCACTGAAGACGCCATCAATTCCCTCTATAGGCCAGACATCAGTCCCCACTTTAAAACATACAGGGGACCTTATATTACCCGCCCCGGCTTCGTCAATCCATTGACAAATACTGCTATGGTTTTGTGAAACATCACTGGTCTGCCAGGTTAATTGGGGCAGGTTTGGGGCAAAATAGGCCGCATGCTGGCCTGTACCCGAACCAATTTCCAGTACGTGTTTGGTCTTGGTAAACAAGCGACTCAGTTGGCTGAGGATAGGCTGGCTGTTGTTTACACAAGCTTGACTAAAGGCCTTGATCATTATCTCTGTCCTGTAAAATTACACACTAATAGGCACCGAGATCACTTATCAGTTGTTTAAGTTTGGTCCAAGCCATTTTTCTATTTCAGGCTCAAGCCAGTTTTTACGCTGAGCATAATCCTGCGCTTGATCCTGCTGAATTTGTGCGACGGCAAAGTAACGCGCCTGGGGATGTGAAAAGTACCACCCCGATACCGACGCGCCAGGCCACATAGCAAAGCTTTCAGTTAAAAACATGCCGGTATGGTGCTGGGCATCAAGCAGATCCCAAATAACTTGTTTTTCGGTATGCTCCGGACAAGCTGCATATCCTGGAGCGGGTCTTATTCCCTGGTATTTCTCGCGGATCAAATCCTCATTCGATAACGTCTCATCGGCTGAGCAACCCCATATTTCTTTGCGCACCTTTTGGTGTAAATATTCAGCGAAGGCTTCTGCCAAACGATCTGCCAAAGCTTTAACCATAATAGCGTTGTAATCGTCATCCTGTTGTTTAAACTCAGCAGCAAGCTCATCTTCACCCACGCCCGCAGTCACGGCAAAGGCGCCCAGGTAATCAGCTTTCCCGGAGAGTTTAGGGGCCACGAAATCACTTAGACAATTGTTTAATCCTTTGTCTTTGAGGGTCTGCTGACGCAGATGGCAACTTTTTTGTATCACGGCCTCACGACTTTCATCACTGTATATTTCGATGTCATCCCCGACCCGATTGGCGGGGAATATGCCCATCACCCCTTTGGCTTGCAGCTGTGAATTGGCACACAATTGGTCAAGCAAAGCTTCAGCGTCGGCAAACAAGATTGTCGCTTGCTGACCGACTACTTCGTCTTGCAAAATACGGGGATACTTGCCTGCCAGTGACCAGGTCAGAAAAAATGGGGTCCAGTCGATGTAGGGACGCAGGGTTTCTAAACTTACTGATATAGCCTGCACGCCTAACTGCTGTGGCACAGGGGGAGTGTAATTGTCCCAATCAAAGTCAAACCCGTTAGCCCGCGCCTGTTCAAGGGTAACAGGCCGGCTACGGGGTTTCTTACGGGCATGTTGTTCCCGCACAGTGTTATATTCTTTTGATAGTTGGGCGACATAAGCCGGTCGAAATTCATCAGATATCAATTTTTGACAGACGCCTACGGCTCGGCTGGCGTTGGGCACATAAACAACCGGTGCGCTATAATGCTGCTCTATTTTTACGGCAGTATGAGCTTTAGAGGTCGTGGCCCCACCAATTAACAACGGCAGGGTGAAATTCAAACGCTGCATTTCTTTGGCAACGTGGACCATTTCATCCAAGGACGGCGTGATAAGACCTGACAGGCCGATCATGTCAACCTTTTCTTCTTTAGCCACTTGCAAAATCTTGGCGCAAGACACCATGACCCCCAGATCAATGATTTCATAATTATTACATTGTAATACCACGCCTACTATATTTTTACCTATATCATGGACATCGCCTTTGACTGTAGCCATCAAAATTTTACCATTGCTACTGCCTTGTTCTTTTTCCTGCTCTATGTAAGGATTAAGATAGGCTACGGCCTTTTTCATTACCCGGGCAGATTTGACGACTTGAGGAAGAAACATTTTACCTTCACCGAACAGATCACCCACCACATTCATGCCATCCATCAACGGGCCTTCAATAACGTGCAGGGGTTTCTCGGCTTCCAGACGCGCTTGCTCGGTGTCTTGCTCAATAAAATCGGTGATCCCTCGTATCAGAGCATGCTCCAAACGTTTGCCCACGGGAAGTTCACGCCATTCAAGATTATCTTGAACTTGCGCCTTACCGTCTCCCTGATATTTTGGGGCCAGTTCCAGTAATCGGTCAGTGGCTTGTGGATGGCGATTTAAAATAACATCTTCAACTGCTTCGCGCAGCTCCAGGGGAATTTGATCATACACTTCCAGTTGTCCGGCATTAACAATGGCCATATCCATCCCCGCCTTAATGGCGTAATACAAAAATACCGAGTGCATAGCCTCACGCACCTGGTTATTGCCTCTGAAGGAAAAAGATACGTTAGACAAGCCCCCCGATATATGGGCATGTGGCAGCTCTTGACGTATACGCCGGGTGGCGTTGATAAAATCCATAGCATAATTGTTATGCTCATCAATACCCGTAGCCACGGCAAATATATTCGGATCAAAGATAATATCTTCTGGGGGGAAGCCTATCTTCTGGGTGAGCAATTGATAACTTCGCTGACATATCTCGAATTTGCGCGCCTCGGTATCTGCCTGGCCCTGTTGATCGAAGGCCATGACCACCGTTGCGGCACCATAACGTTTTATTAATTTTGCCTGAGCAAGAAAATTCTCTTCGCCCTCTTTTAGGCTGATGGAGTTAACAATAGCTTTGCCCTGAACACACTTTAACCCCGCCTCAATAACCGACCATTTGGAGGAGTCAATCATGATCGGCACCCGGGAAATATCCGGCTCTGAGGCAATTAAATTCAAAAATCGGGTCATGGCAGCTTCGGAGTCCAACATGCCTTCATCCATGTTGATATCGATTATTTGCGCCCCATTTTGCACTTGTTGCCGGGCAACATCTAAGGCCTTTTCATAGTCGTCGTCCAAAATAAGACGTTTGAACATGGCTGAACCGGTAACATTTGTTCGCTCACCGACATTAATAAAAGAGGTGCTTGCTTGGGTCATGGTGTACTCAATCCTGAAAATTCAAATCTAAAATCACTTACTTACGATATAACTTGGCTTTATTGTCTAGCCCTTGGCTGCCCTTAATGCACGAAAGGCTCTAGTCCGGACAAACGCATTTTGATCGGCCTGGCGACTATTTTACGCGGTGCGACCCCCTCTACAGCCTGGGCAATGGCCGCTATGTGTTCAGGGGTAGAACCACAGCAACCGCCTACTATATTGACTAAACCAGATTGCGCCCACTCTTTGATGTGTTCCGCCATTTCGTCACTTTCTAAATCATATTCACCAAACTCGTTTGGCAAACCCGCATTGGGATGGGCAGATACCAGACATTCAGCCACAGTGGCAATTTCTTCCACATATTGACGGAGTAAATCCGGCCCCAAGGCGCAATTTAAACCAAAAGAAAAAGGTGATACGTGGCGCATTGAATAATAAAACGCCTCGGCGGTTTGGCCTGACAAGGTCCGTCCGGACGCGTCCGTTATCGTACCTGAGATCATAACAGGTAATCTGATCCCCAGCTGTTCAAATACGCTATCGACAGCAAACGCCGCAGCTTTCGCATTGAGGGTATCAAAAATGGTTTCCAGCATGATTAAATCAACGCCGCCCTCGATCAAACCATGCGTGGCCTCGACATAGGCCGCTACAAGCAGATCGAATGTTACATTGCGCTCAGCAGGATCATTCACATTGGGTGAAATCGAAGCGGTACGACTAGTCGGCCCCAACACGCCAGCCACAAAACGCGGTTTATCCGGCGTAAGGGCGCTGTATTTATCTGCCGCATTACGGGCTAATTTGGCGGATGCAATGTTAATTTCTTTAGCCAGAGACTGCATATTATAATCGCTCATGGATATGGTCGTGGCGTTAAAGGTGTTGGTTTCTATGATATCAGCCCCGGCTTTGAGGTACGCACAGTGAATATCAAGGATAGCCTGTGGTTGGGTAAGGCTGAGTAAGTCATTATTACCTTTGACATCGCTAGGCCAGTCGACAAAACGCTCACCGCGATAATCCTCCTCCTGAAAGTCATGCTGCTGGATCATCGTGCCCATAGCACCATCCAAAATCAGTATACGTTTCGCCGCGGCGGCCATGAGTGATTGTTCTGATGAAAACTTAGACACGTACATTCCTTAAAAACATAAACTATGCCTTACGATTCGACAACTGGGTCAAATCATAAGGCGTATTTTGATAAACATAATAATTGAGCCAATTGGTAAATAGCAAACTCCCGTGAGCGCGCCAGTTAACCAAGGGCGATTGTGTGGGATCATTATTCGGATAATAATTTTGTGGCACATCTGGTTGCAGGTTAGCGGCCAAATCTCTGTGGTACTCCTGACCTAGGCTATCGGGATCGTATTCAGGGTGGCCTGTCAAAAATACCAAACGGCGATCTTCGGACGCAACCAGATACGCCCCTGTAGCATCTGAGCTGGCAAGTACATTTAAGCCCGGTACAGAGTTGTAATCCGCCACGCTTATCTCGCCATAACGGGAATGGGGAGCTTTAAATTGGGGATCAAAGCCACGCATCAGTTCATGATGTTCATCTTGCACCTGATGGGTGAAAACACCACAGAGTTTAGTGTCACGTAATGTGCGATTTTTGCCATAAAAATGATACAGCGCAGCATGGGCCCCCCAACATGAAAATAAAGTAGATTGCACATGACGCCTGGCCCAGTCGAGCACTACCGTCATTTTTTCCCAGTATTTCACATCAGCGTAATCCAAAAAAGCTAAGGGCGCACCGGTGACGATCAATCCGTCATACTTTTTATCCGCCACATCGTCAAACATATGATAGTAAGCATTCATATGGGACTCGGGCGTATTTTTGGGTGCCTGGTTGTCAATTCGAATCAGGTCTACATTAATTTGTAAGGGGGTATTAGACAACAGCCGCAAAAATTGTACTTCAGTTTCCATCTTGTTAGGCATCAGATTCAATATTCCCACTTCAAGCGGTCGAATATCTTGCATGGCTGCGCGAGCATTATCCATCACAAAAATATTCTCATTGTGCAAAATGCTTTGTGCTGGCAAATCACTAGGAATACGTATGGGCATAAAGGCTCCAAGAGGATTTAAGTAGAGGTCAAATCTGCAACAAAGCACTTAAAATGTCAACATCTTTACGTCTAGACGTCTAAATGAGAGCACTTATTAAAATAGCTGCTCTTATAACATTAACGATACAGTAATCACAATTTGGGGGTAACAGAGAACTCTGGCTCAACCGTTATTCCATAAGATTATATGACCCAAGTGCAAGTGGCTCCCTGAAAAAAAGTAATCATCAGTTATTGCCGACAGGCAACAAGGCAGCTACTGCTTATGTAGGTTGAAAACCAGCTCAGCTTCAGCTTTTGGCATGTCACATTCGCGCATCACGTCTTCGATGCTACAACCACTGGCCACCAGTTTTGCCGCCTGATTATAGAGGCGACTTTGGGGGTCCTGAGTAGCGAGCATCTCCTGTTTGGCTTCAGTTTGTTTAATTAGTCTCATCAGCGCTTTAACCTTGTCACCCAAACCAATGGAGCCGCTACGAACTTCATGGATTTCTTGCTGGCTAACCAATAATTGTTGTTGCAGCCCATCCTGTTGAATTTGCACTTGTGCTATCTGCCGCACCAGTCCCGTCAAGCGCTGATGTAATAAATAGCACACACTGGCTAATCCGAGCAGAAGTAAGCCCAAAAACAATACTATGTAGGTCAAACTATTCATAACGGTTGTGGATCACAGATACGTTTCGCCTTTTTCAAAGCCTCTCTAGTCAAGCTAAACATTAGTTAATTCTTCCCATTCTTCGTCACTAAGGAGCTTATTAAGGTCTACCAAAATGAGCAGTTCACCATCTCTGTTACTTACCCCATGGATAAATTTAGCACTCTCTTCAGTGCCGACATTGGGTGCGCTGTCAATGTCAGACGAACGCAGGTAAACAACTTCCGCTACGCTATCTACCAATATTCCCACAACTTGCTCCTCAGACTCTATGATAACGATACGAGTATTATCCGACAGCTCAGTGGGCTCTAGTCCAAAACGCGCCCGGGTATCGATAACAGTGACCACGTTACCCCGTAAATTGATGATGCCTAACACATATTCCGGTGCACCTGGCACTGGGGCAATATCTGTGTGGCGCAGGACTTCCTGCACCTGCATAACATTTATGCCATAGGTTTCTGCACCTAACTTATAAGTAACCCATTGCAATACTTCGTCATCTGCGTCAGAGGTTGTGTTGTTTGACATTCTACTATTAGACATTGTTTGTACCCCGGTGCTCTTCACTTGAATGAGCTATTATTACTGTATATGCCATTGTCCAGTAAACGAATTAACTGCTTAACATTCACCAAGGCACACATTTTTTTCTTGACCATGCCTGAGATCCAGGTGCGTTTACCATCAAATTTGCGCCATTTAACATCCTCAGGCTGCAAGATAACGGTATTAACCAGACTCTCACACGCCAGTCCCCAAGTACTGTCACCTAACATAATAAGATATTGATATTTTGTGGATGCTGCCAGTTTTTCAGCACATTTTTCTGGCATGACCCATAAGGCCGTATCCACCACATTTATTTTTTCTTCCCGGTGTAACATCACACCTTTGAACCAATCTGGTTTGCCAAATAATGGATTTACTGTGCCTAATTGATGTATCCCCCCTAATTCTGTTAACGGTAATGCTAAGGTTAAGCCAGCAACTTCAAATATCAGCCCTTGAAACTCGCAGTGGTAAACACCGCTGGGTTGATCACTAGGCGGGTGCGCAGCCCCTTCTTCTTTTTCGGCAGGGGGAGTAATCTCTGTAATCTCGGGGAGACTGACGACTGGCCCAGGGTGACTGTCAACATCCTGATGTATCTCCAAGAGTGCCGCATTTAGTAACTTGCTCACATTATCCAGCGGGATTTTGGCACCAGGCGTAGGTTGATCATCAGTGAGCAGAGCCGATAGATAGTCTTCCATTACTTTTTGTCTGGCAAACTTGCTCTCATTCATAATTGAACTTCCAATAAGCGCAAGTGACGTAATAAACTGGTATAGGCAATAACACCACGGGATTTTGGCGCATACACTGAAGGGGTGGTCTGGGCTGAGCTGGCATCTCTGAATTTAGTATCTATGGGGATCAAGCCTTGCCACACTTTATCACCATGGTTTTCCCGTAATATGCGATAGGCATCAATCCCTGCTCTGACTCTTTTGTCAAACATAGTAGGGACAATAGTATAGGCAAAATGCTTATTAAGGGGTTTTTCCATTATCGCCAATGAATGCAGCATTCTATCCAGTCCTTTGAGCGCTAAAAATTCTGTTTGCACGGGGATCACGACGCGAGTGGATGCAGCTAACGCATTGACCATAAGCACTCCCAGTACAGGCGGACAATCGATAATGACATACTCAAATTCACCTTCTATTAGTGCCATTGCCCGCTTTAAAATTAACCCCATACCGTTTTGATTACCCAGCTTTCGATCCAAAGTAGACAACGCCATACTGGCTGGCAATACAAATAATGATTTAAGTTGAGTCGGACAAATGCAATCTAACAAGCCCTTTTTCGTCAAAGGTTGGTGGGCGGTAAAAACATCATAAAGCCCTTGGGGAGCGTCATCACAATCAATGCCAAAATAATAACTAAGGGATGCATGGGGGTCGGTGTCAATCAATAAAACGTTAGCATTTTGCTGGGCTAACAACCCACCAAGAGAGACAGTTGTCGTCGTTTTCCCCACCCCGCCTTTTTGATTTGCCACTGTCCACACTTTCACGTCTGTTACCTTTTATTAGTCAGCTGTCGGCACGGTAACTGTCGATTGAATAATTTCCCCACAAAACCAACACCCTGGTCAGGGGTTGAAGCAAAGTAATCGCTGCTACTGAGATAACATTTCATTTTTAATACCCCCTGAAAAATCTTCTATTGAAAATTCTCTCTCGGCTATTCCAGCCAACACAACGGCTTGGGGCATGCCATATACGACTGAACTTAGTTCATCTTGCGCCCAAATTTTAGCACCTCTATTTTTAAGACTTTGGCTACCCACTTCACCATCGGCACCCATACCCGTAAGGATGAGGGCCAGTACGTCCCCGGCATACACGTTGGCCAAAGAATTAAAAGTCAGATCGACACTCGGCTTATACATAATACTGCTGGATAAAGGTTCATCATAAATACGAAACCTCGCCCTTTGAGGACGCCCTATGATCATCATCTGACGACCGCCGGGGGCAAGATAAGCCACACCGTTTTGGACCACCTCATCATGCTGGGCTTCTTTCACAGTTATGTTTGACACCGCATTCAAGCGTTCGGCAAAAGCCCGTGTGAAAGTTCCCGGCATATGCTGTACCACAAATATTGGATACGGAAAATCTGCTGGCAATTGGGTCAATATTGTTTGCAATGCCACTGGCCCCCCGGTTGATGTACCTATAGCCAAACACTGGTAATGTTTGCCAGACGATATCTTGATCCTGTTTGATGCAGAGCGCCGTGGAGCTCCTTGCCCGCTCCCACCCATCAGGAATTTGGCTAAGGGACCAGAGGGTTTATTAAATAGTATCGCTTTGGGGCCGTTACTGCTTGGTACCGGACGATAACCGAAGCGTACTTTACATAGCCCTTTTACTCTGGATTGCAACAATTGCACAGCTTCAAGGCGGTCAGTTGCTATATCTTCAAAGCGCTTGGGCAAAAAGTCCGAAGCACCCGCTTCCAGGGCGTCCAGCGTAGCTTGGGCACCTTCACCGGTTAGCGACGAAAACATGATAATAGGCACTTGGCGCCACGCCAATATATGTTTTACCGCAGTGAGCCCATCCATAACCGGCATCTCAATATCCATTGTGATAACGTCTGGCTGTAATAATTTAGCCTGTACGACAGCCTCTTGACCATTTTTGGCCTCACCGATAACTGTGAGCTCAGGATCCAGCTCGAGAATTTTTTTAATCCGACGACGAAAAAAAACAGAATCATCCACTACCAAAACTTTATATGCCATGTACGTCTTATCGAAACCTCGTGATTATCAGGCTAACTATTTAAGCGCTTCTGTTTTTTACTGGCATAATGTTTGATGAGCCCAGGAACATCTAAAATCAGGGCAATCCCGCCGTCACTGGTAATCGTTGCTCCGGCCATACCAGGCGTTCCTTGCAGCAGTTCGCCTAATGGTTTGATAACCACTTCTTCTTGACCGATAAGCGCATCAACCACAAAACCAAGTTGTTGGGTGCCGATTTGCACCACTACAACATGCCCTTTGCTGCGATCCAGAGGTGGTTTATGGGTAGATTTACGCTGTAGCCATTCCCGTAAATAAAACAGCGGAATAGCTTTAGAGCGCACTATCTTGGTCAGTTGACCATCGACCGTATTAGTTTTGGTTATATCCATATTGATTATTTCGTTGACCGAGCCCAAAGGCAAGGCGAAAGTTTGATCGCCAACCACTATCATCAAAGTCGGTAATATAGCCAGAGTGAGGGGTACCTTTATTTCCAAGGTGGTCCCTTTACCTGGCACAGAATCTATGTACACCGTGCCGTTAAGTTGGTTGATTTTGGTTTTTACCACATCCATACCCACGCCACGACCAGAGACCTCTGATATTTCGGTTTTGGTGGAAAATCCCGGGGCAAAAATAAGGTTAAAGGCTTCAGCGTCTGTCATACGTTGTGCTGCGTCCACATCCAACACGCCACGAGCAATCGCTATTTCTTTGAGCTTTTGCGGATCCATGCCTTTGCCGTCATCCACTATCCTGAGCAGGATATGATCCCCCTCTTGAGATGCAGCTAACTTCACAGTACCTAGACTTGGTTTGCCGGCGGCGATGCGTTCCTCAGGCATTTCAATACCGTGATCCACCGAATTACGCAACAAATGCACCAGAGGATCGGCCAGGGCTTCAACCAGGTTTTTATCCAAATCAGTATCTTCGCCTTCAAGCACCAAGGTAATTTCTTTTTTAAGGGTCCGCGCAAGATCCCGTACAACCCTGGGAAAGCGCCCAAATACTTTTTTAATCGGCTGCATGCGGGTTTTCATTACCGCGCCTTGTAGATCGCTGGTGACTAAGTCCAAATTGGTGATGGCCTTTGACATACTTTCATTTTTTACCGTTAATCCCAGGCTCAATAAACGATTACGTACTAATACGAGTTCGCCGACCATGTTCATAATTTGATCCAGGCGCTTTGTATCGACGCGCAGCGTTGTTTCTGCCTGCAGAGCGCTGGATTTTTTCTCTTCTTTTGTGGCTGCAGGGGCAATAAGTATTGCTTTTTTTTCTGTTAGTTTGACTGCTGAAACAACTGGTGTTGACGGAGATGGCGCAACAGGTTCAGTCGTTTTGATATTATCTCGCACCTGTGATGACGTATCCTGTTTAATGACTGGCACCTGTCCTTTGCCATGCAGTTGATCAAGCAAAGCCTCAAACTCGTCATCGGTAATATCGTCACTATCCGCCCCTGGCGACAGTGACTGGAGGGCAAAATTAGCGGCTGGAGCTTTGGGGGAGCCAAACTGTCCCTCACCATGAAGTTGATCCAGTAAAGACTCAAAATCGTCATCACTGATATCATCACTGTCAGCGGAAGTGTGGTCAGAGATAACGCCTTGACTAGCGCCGACCGGCTCACCTTTACCATGTAGTTCATCTAACAAGGCTTCAAATTCGGATGCGTCGAAATCATCCGATGCTGATTTAGCGGTAACGGCCCCAGACTGGACATTTTGAGCTTCAGGTCCAGTAACCATTTTTTCATCTTGATATTCAGGCTTACTCAGGTAATGTAATTTATCCAGCAAACTTTGTTCAGCTGCCACCAGAGGTATTTTATCTTTGACACGGGCAAACATACCAACCACTTCGTCCGTGGCTTGCAGGATCACATCCATTAACTCAGGGGTTAGCGATCGCTGGCCGTTTCGCATCACGTCGAACACATTTTCCGCACCGTGGCAAATATCTACTAACTCGGCTAGGGACAAAAATCCGGCACCGCCCTTCACGGTGTGGTAACCACGAAAAATTGCATTCAATAAATCGGCATCTTGTGGATTATTCTCAAGTTCGACGAGTTGTTCTTGTAATTGTTCTAGAATTTCTCCTGCTTCCACTAAGAAGTCCTGAAGAATTTCCTCGTCAACATCAAACGCCATTTTTTAACGCCCCTAAAATCCTAAACTTGACAGTAAATCATCGACATCATCCTGATCAGATGCGACATCGTCACGGTTGGCTGCATCTATGATTGGCCCTTCCGCTTTTACGTTATCGGCCTGTTTTTCTGATGTATGAGTGCTTTTGGTCATTACCGTACCACCAAAAATCGTCAGCATTTGAACCAGGCTGTCTTCAACCACCTTAACTAAGTCAATCACCCGACGAAGAACCTGACCGGTTAAGTCTTGATATCCCTGAGCGATTAAGACTTCGGTCAACAACGCCGTCAACTTGGCAGACTCAACGCCGCCGACTTGCAAAAATTCATCTAGATCGTGGCAAAGGGTGTTGAATTCACCCAGTTCCAATTTCCGGCTCATCAACTTTTCCCATTCTGGCAAAATAGTCGCTATACCCGTGCTAATATTTTGGGCAATGGGCATACAGCTATCGACCAAATCCATGGTCCGGTTCGCCGCTTGCTCGGTGGTCTCAATGACATACATCAGACGTGTTTGGGCATCCGGAATTTCCTCCGTAGCCAGATTGGCGATGCGCTCATCCAGTTGAAAATTATTCAACGAGTCATGCAACTGTCGCGTTAACTTTCCAACTTCAGCGAACAATTCGATAGAATTATGTTCGGTTACCCTATCCAGCAGAATTTGCGCCCCATGGTTATCACTATTTTCTAGCAAGGTAACCAGAGATTTCGCATCTTCTATCGACATAGGAGCAGAACTAAAAGTCATAGGGCCTTCCTTACTTGTCAGGATGAGCCTGAATTAACCTAAACGGTCAAATATTTTAGTGAGTTTTTCTTTCAGGGTTGCAGCCGTAAAAGGTTTGATCACGTATCCATTTACACCCGCTTGAGCAGCAGCAATTATCTGCTCTTTTTTGGCTTCAGCGGTCACCATCAAAACAGGGGTACGTTTTAGTTTTTCATCGGCTCGAATAGCACGCAGTAAATCGATACCTTGCATGCCAGGCATATTCCAATCGGTCACCACAAAATCAAAATCACCTTGCTGCAACATGGGCAATGCAGTGTTACCGTCATCTGCTTCTTGAATATTAGTAAAACCAAGATCTTTCAGTAGATTTTTAATGATTCGACGCATGGTTGAAAAATCATCAACAACCAAAATTTTCATATTTTTATTCAAAAATTCTCTCCGGTGAGGGCAACCCTAATTATTTTAGGTTATTTATTCATTGGTTCGCCAAGTCTGCATTCGGCTTTTGAGCTTCAGCATGGCTTGGCTATGGATCTGGCTTACTCTGGACTCACTGACATCCAATATTTCACCAATTTCTCGTAAGTTTAATTCTTCATCATAATAGAGTGAAAGTACTATCGCTTCACGCTCGGCAAGGGTGGTAATAGTATGGGCTAAGGCCTTTTGAAATGAGCCTTGCAGGAAATTTTCAAATGGATTGTCGGAACATTTGGTTTGCGTATTACTCACCACGTCTTCACTTACCCCGAGATCTTCGATACCAATGATCTTCCCTGCGTTCACTTCCCCCAGCATTTGGTGGTAAGTCGCCAGGCTGACGTCAAGTTTTTGTGCGATATCTATATCCCGGGCATCCCGCCCCGTTTCCCTTTCGACCTGATTAATAGCTTCGGTAATTGCACGGCCATTTTTATGCACTGAACGGGGTGTCCAATCACCCTTACGAATTTCGTCAAGCATGGACCCCCTGATACGAATACCCGCAAACGTTTCAAAACTGGCTCCCTTGGTGCCATCAAAATTACGAGACGCTTCCAGTAAACCAATCATTCCCGCTTGAATAAGATCATCCACCAAAACACTGGCAGGTAAACGTGCAATTAAATGATGGGCAATGCGCTTTACCAGCGGCGCGTGACGCTCTACCAGTTCATTTCGATCGTTTAACTGCTGATACGCAGAAGCTTTATTATTCACGTGGTTTCGCCTACTGCTTTTTTGCTGATTAACTGTTCAAGAAAAAATTCTAAATGGCCACCAGGTTGGGAGGGTATTGGCCAACTTGCCGCTTGCTGAGCCAGTTTTCTGATAGCTATAGCAGCAGGAGACGTAGGATACAAATCCACTATGGCCTTTTGCTTGCGCACGGCTTTACGCATATTTTCATCAAAAGGCACGGTAGACACCAGTTCTAATGCCACATCCAGGAATCTGTTGGTTACTTTAGTTAGCTTGCTAAAAAGTTCCTGGCCTTCACGCATATTGCGCACCATATTAGCCACTATCTTGAAACGGAATACGCCGTGGTTTTTATTTAAGATTTTGATCAGTGCATAAGCATCGGTTAGCGACGTTGGTTCATCGCACACCACCACCATTATGTCCTGACAGGCTCTGGAGAAACTCAACACCATATCGGAAATACCTGCTGCGGTATCCACGATTAACACGTCAATCTCGGTCTGTAATTCGCTAAAAGCACGAATTAAACCGGCATGTTCTGCATGCGTAAGCTCTGTCATGGATTGGTTGCCAGATGTAGCTGGCGCTATTTTGATACCATAGGGGCCTTCAACTAGTACCTCATCCAGAGTGTACTCGCCAGATAATACATGTGATAAATTGTTTACTACTCGCAAACCCAGTAATACATCAACATTAGCCAAACCGAGGTCGGCATCCAGTACCATCACCCGCTTGCCTTGCTGAGCCATAGCTATTGCTGTGTTTAGACTGATATTGGTTTTACCCACACCGCCCTTACCACCCGTGACGGCTATCACTTTAATTAATCGCGACTGATTGATACGTCTTAAGCTACTCGCCTGATCTTCAATCATACTGCCACTACAGCGTTATTTATTGAATGATCAATAGTATTAATTGTTTCCTGTTGTTTATAGAGTCTGGCAGCACTGGTAATCAAAAATTTAGCGTCTGCTACTTTCAAGTCCTCAGGCACACGCTGTCCGTCGGTAAGATAACCAACCGGTAGTTTATGCTCTATCGCTGCACTTATCGCTTCCCCAAGACTGTAACACTCATCTAATTTTGTAAAAATACAGCCTTGTAAGGAAACTTTTTTATAGGCCTTAATGGTTTGTTGCATTACTTGATATTGACTATTGGCCTGCATAACCAAATAATTCTGTATATGAGCAGACGCGCTTTGTTTTAAGGTTTCTAACTGTCGCATCAATCTAACGTCCCGTTGACCAAAACCTGCAGTATCAATTAGTATGGTTCGTTTATTCCTAAAATGGAAAAGTAAATCTGACAACTCTTCAGCATTTTGTGCTTTTTTTACCACACAGCCAATAATGCGCGCATAAGTGGATATTTGCTCAAAAGCCCCAATTCGGTAGCTGTCAATGGTGATCAGGGCGACCTGTTCCGGGCCATATTTTTGCGCTGCCTTGGCGGCAAGTTTCGCTATAGTCGTGGTTTTACCGGTGCCGGTGGGGCCCATGAGGACTGCGACTCCCCCTTTGCTGAGAATATTGTCTTCCTGGGTTTGAATTCTGTTGGCCAACAATTTTAGTAAAAACAGCCAGGCTTGACGCTCGTCGGCTTTCGCTGGCGTGTATGACACCACCTCATTGGCCAGGACTTTACTGATCCCCATTTTTTCCAGACGGGAGGTTAAATAACCGTGCAAGGGATGACTGCGCGCATTATTTTGCTCAATCAGGCCAGCAACCTGAAACTGTAATACATTACGCAATGATGAAAGTTCCTGACGCATTTCGTTCAATGCATTGTTTTGCTCCTTGTCCCTATGATCTGTTTGTGAATCCTGATAGGTCGAATTCTGTTGAGCTGAGGCCTGACCGGGGCTTTTAGATTGGCTGGTGCCTTGATTATTCTCATAGCCGGTCGCAGCAGGCTTTTGGGCTTGTGACTGCTTTTCCAGCAAAGCGCGCAGGCTGTCGGGGCCACTGTCACCAATGATTTCGCTTAACGTCGGTGTTGCAAGCTTTCTGGCGGGCGAGTTGGCAGCATTATTATGCCCTTTTTTCGCCGCAGCAGGCTCCTGCTCATAAGCGGCAACAATTTCAACACCATCAGCCAGTTTCTTGTTAGACATGATAACGGCATCGTTACCTAACTCATCTTTGACTTGCTTCAATGCATCGCGCATATCTTTGCCATAAAAACGTTTGATTTTCACTTATCACCCCTTACTGCTTGTTTCAACGCCGGTTTATTGACCCACTGCACTGACAATTTTAATTTGCTTATCATCCGGTATCTCTTGATACGACAACACATGTAACCCAACAACCGCATGTTTTAAAAATCTGGATAACACTGGGCGTAACATGCCTGATGTCAGCAACACAGCTGGCTCGCCCGCTAACTCTTGTTGTTGCGAAACTTCGTTCAGAGATGTTTGCAAGCGCTCTGCCAATCCGGGTTCAATACCTGCGCCGTCACTACCACCAGCTTGTAATGACTGATGCAAAATCTGTTCCAACTCAGGTGCCAAAGTTATGACTGGTAGTTCTGACTTGCCACCGTTAATTTCCTGGATGATCAGCCGTTTTAGGGCAATACGCACTGCAGACACCAGTACGTCTGGATCCTGGCTCTTGGGACCGTATTCACACAAGGTTTGCACTATGGTACGCAGATCACGAATAGGTACGCCTTCATACAGTAGCGTTTGTAGGACCTTTACCACCGTGCTTAAGGGTAAGAGCTCCGGTACCAGGCCTTCCACCAATTTGGGGTTTTGTTTAGCTAGCAAATCAAGTAATTGCTGCACTTCCTCATGACCTAACAGTTGATAAGCATTGTTAGTCAGTATCTGGCTTAGATGGGTCGCCACAACAGTGGCCACATCAACCACTGTGTACCCTAATGTTTGGGCATGCTCACGTTGATTGGGCCGGATCCATACTGCATCCAGGCCGAAGGCAGGATCTTTTGTTGCCGTGCCCTCCAATTTACCAAATACCTGTCCCGGGTTAATAGCCAATTCATCGTCATGGCTGATTTGCGCTTCCCCCACTGAAACACCAAGCAAAGAAATAGTATAGTTGTTGGGGATAAGATCTAAGTTGTCGCGAATATGCACAGGGGGGATCAAAAAGCCAAGTTCCTGAGATAATTTTTTACGCACCCCTTTAATACGTGTCAATAACTCGCCACCCTGGGTTTTATCCACTAAAGGTATAAGCCGGTAACCTACTTCCAAGCCAATGGTGTCCACATGTTGCACATCATCCCAGCCCAACTCTTTTATTTCTGCCGGTTGCTGATTGTCACGATCCGACACTTGACTAACAACTTCAGATGCCGATGCCCGCTTTTGTTCAAGCCACTTTGAATAATAAGCGTAGCCTCCTACCACAGCGCTAAAACCTAAAAAAGCCATATGGGGCATGCCAGGAACGATACCCATGATAAACATGATCCCGCAGGTGATATACAAAGCCCGGCGATTGCCCAGTTGACGGGTCAGCTCCTGGCCCATTTCCTGAGAATCGTTTTCCCGTGTGACGATAATGGCCGTTGCCACAGACAGTAATAATGAGGGGATTTGTGCCACTAAGCCATCCCCGATGGTTAACAACGTATAGATTTCTATGGCTTCGCCAAAAGCTAAATCGTGTTGAATGATACCAATGAAAAGCCCTCCTACTATGTTGATCAACATAATAAACAGGCCAGCGACCGCGTCACCTTTAACAAATTTGGAGGCACCATCCATTGATCCATAAAAATCAGCTTCTGAAGTGACTTCAAAACGGCGTTTACGGGCCTCATCCTGGTCGATGAATCCGGCGTTGAGATCAGCATCTATCGCCATTTGTTTACCCGGCATGGCATCTAGAGTAAAACGGGCACTGACTTCTGAAATACGCCCGGCTCCTGCGGTAACCACCTTGAAATTAATAATCAGTAAAATAGCAAATACCACTATACCCACAGCATAATTTCCACCTATCACGACCTCACCAAACGCCTGGATCACTTTACCTGCGGCATCGCCTCCTTCATGGCCTTCGAGTAGGACGATACGGGTAGATGCCACGTTTAGCGCTAAGCGCAAAACGGTGGCTATTAACAACACCAGGGGAAAAATACCAAAATCTACTGGCTTTTTGGTAAACACTGATACCAGAATAACCACCAACGAGAGGGCAATATTAAAACTAAATAATATGTCTAGCAAAAAAGCGGGCATAGGCAAAATGACCATGCCCATGATAGCCAACAACACCAGTGGCGCGCCAAGACCCGTCAGGGCCTTTTGAAAATGCCTTTTATCGAAACGATTAAGATAAGCGGTTAATTGCATAGAGCGAATTTTTGACAGTAAATAAACGTACTACCCGATTAGCAATATATAAGCCAATTAGTATCCACTGCCCCTTAAAAGTCTGCAGTGTCTGCTCTTGACCAAGGCGTGTATTACGCCTAACGCTTATACTCAGGGGGGATGGGCAAATTTTCATTCAAAGGAACCGGCCGTTTACCCTTACCTTTTTTGTAAGCTTTGAGCTGATACACGTAAGCCAATACCTGGGCGACTGCCATAAACAGTTTCGCTGGGATCTCGCTATCGGTTTCGGTAGAATAATAGATGGCTCGTGCCAGCATGGGCGAGGCAATAATCGGTACTTCGTGAGCACCGGCAATCTTACGAATATGCATGGCCATTTCATCCACGCCCTTGGCCACTAAGGTAGGTGCGCGGTTGCCAAACTGATCATATTTAAGGGCGATAGCATAATGGGTTGGGTTAGTGACCACCACATCTGCGTTAGGCACTTCCTGCATCATCCGATTAGCGGCAGCTTGAAACTGTAAGCGACGGATACGGTTTTTTACCTGAGGATCGCCGTCAGCATTTTTATGTTCGTCTTTTATTTCCTGTTTAGACATTTTCATTTCTTTGTTGTGTTTAAAACGTTGGTAAGGTACATCAAAGGCTGCAATGGGAATTAAAGCGCAACACAAAATCAAAAAGCCCCAGGAAATTAAATCCAGGGCATGAAACAGATTCTGTGGATAGAGTTCAAGATCCAAATGTATGGCTTCATCATGAAAAATCACCATAGCTACATAAGCCATAGCCGCCACCACAAAAAACTTGGCCAAAGCCTTGAGTAATTCGACAATCCCGTTCATGCCAAACATCCGTTTTAAACCGGCCAAAGGATCGAGTTTACTGGCTTTGGGTGCCGCCGATTGCCAGGTGAAATTATAGCCCCCCAAAGCAACATTGCCGTAAATACCGGCGACTGTCACAATAACCATATACAAAAAAACGGGAAAGCTAATGGTCTCGATAGCAAATTTCCAGGCCTGAAACATATGAGTAAAATCATAGGTTTCGTCTCTGGACAGGGTGAAAATACGCTCGGTGACAATATAAATCGCCTGAGCAATCTTGCCACCCATCAAGATAAAGGCAACGGCACTGACAATTAACACCAGGGCTGTGGACAATTCTTTGGAACGCGCGATCTGTCCCTTCTTGCGGGCCTCGTCTATTTTTTTGGCCGTGGGTTCTTCGGTTTTCTCGTTGGTATCCGACATGGCTAATCCTGCATACTAATGACAAACCTTGACCAGTTGACACATCATTAGCTGTGCCCGGTCCCACTGCACTTCGAAGTGGTGGGTAAAATTATCCATGGTCATCCACATAATGATCAGACCCATAATTTGCGCGATAGTAAAACCTAAACTGAAAATATTTAGCTGGGGCGCGGCTTTTGTCATCACGCCAAAGGCCAGATTGACAATCAGCAATGACACTATCGGAGCCAATGCCAGAGTAAGGGCAGATACAAACATCCACCCCCCCCAATGGGCAATATCCCTGAACTGTTCGGGTTGTAACCAGGCTTGGCCAATGGGGAAGGCATCGAAACTCATGGCCACCATACGGATCATAGCGAGATGCCCGTCCAGTGCCCAAAACAGCAAGGTGGCCAGGATCAAATAAAACTGACCCACCGCAGGAACATTGATGCCGTTAACCGGATCGACTATAGAAGCAAAACCTAACCCGGTTTGCATCGCCACGACTTGTCCCGCTAATACGAAGGTATTGAGCACCATATTGGAAATAAAGCCCAAGGCAACCCCGATAACTACTTGCTGTATCACCAGCACAAATGTGCCTACAGACACCAGTTCATCGAGCTGCACAGGGGGAATAATAGGAATGATCAAAAGGGTCAGAAATAGCGTCAACAGACTTCTGACCGATATAGGAACAGACTTCGCGCTCAGGCCAACCATAGTGGCAAACATGCCCGAGATACGCATAAAGGGCAGCAGCATATCGGCCAGGAACTGGGTAAGGGTACCCGCAGTAATTTCCATAACCTAACCAATCACTTCCGGGATCCGTTCCACCATGGTGAAGGTGAAATCCATCAACTGTTGCACTAACCAGTGCCCTCCCCAGCTGAGGGCCAGCAAGGTGACAATCAGGCGAGGTAAAAAACTCATAGTTTGTTCATTAATAGAGGTTGCCGCCTGGAAAACCGCCACAATTAACCCAACAAATAGGCTTGGCAGGATGATAGCTGACACCAGCAATATCACCATATGTAACGCTTCTTTTAAAATATCGACAAAAACTTCCGGACTCATAATATCATCCCATTCCAAAACTGTTGGCTAAGGTGCCGAAGATGAGATTCCACCCATCGACCATCACAAAAAGCATCAGTTTGAAGGGCAAGGATACGATCATAGGCGATAACATCATCATGCCCATGGCCATCAAAATTGACGCTACCACCAAATCCAAAATCAAAAAGGGAATAAACAACATAAAACCAATTTGAAAGGCGGTCTTTAATTCGCTGGTGACAAACGCAGGAATAAGTACATTCATAGGTACATCCTGGGGATCCTGAAATTGATCCTCCATGCCCCCTATCCGCACAAAGGTTTCCAAATCTTTGATCCTGGTTTGCGCCAGCATAAAACCGCGCAATGGCTCTTTAGCCAATTCGTAAGCCTGCATCGAGGTTATCTGTTCATTCAGATAGGGCTGTAGCGCAGTCTCATTCATTTTTTCAAACACCGGCGCCATAATAAACATGGATAAAAACAGACTGACCCCGATCAGGATCTGGTTTGACGGTGACTGTTGCAAACCTATGGCTTGACGTAAAATCGACAGCACTATAATGATCCGTGTAAAGGAGGTCATCATCATCAGAAATGCCGGCAACATGCTCAAAGCTGTCATGATCGCCACCACTTGCAGCGTCATGGTGTAATCCTGTGAACCATCAGGATTAGCGGTCATGGTTAAAGCCGGAATGCCAGGCTCGGCAAACGCCAGATCTGGCAGCAGGAATAAGGCTCCCAGCAACAGATAAATAACGCTATTCATGAGGTTTCATTTGCTGATCAATGGTTCGTGATTGGTCTTTGTGGGGCATTTTACCAGCCATAAACAGCCCCAATTTATCTTTAAAGTTATCACCGGAGACGTTTTTATCTGTGCTAAGAGGAATCTCAAGTTTGGCCAGGTGATTAATGTTGTGGCTAGTGATACCAATTACATGCTGCTCGTTACCCACTTCTATCACTAACACTCGCTCCCGGGTACCAGCAGCCAAAGAGGCGATTATTTTTAACTGGGAAGAGCCTGATGAAGTGACATTAAACCGGCGCATCAGGTAAGCCAGCATCAAAACCACGGCGATAACCAGCAACAATGACAGGAAAATTGACACTATGGACGTGGGGTTAGAGAGAGTTTTTGACTCGGCTTGTGCGCCAAAAGAGCTTAAAACGAACAGGCTTGTAGAAATCCAAGCCATTGATTTTATATTATTTTTCTTACTTAAGCTTTTTGATTCTTTCCAGTTGGCTAATAACATCAGTTAGGCGAATTCCAAATTTATCATTGACGACTACTACTTCTCCATGAGCAATCAACGTGCCATTTACTAAAACATCTAATGGCTCACCTGCAACTCGGTCCAGTTCCACCACTGAGCCCTGGTTTAATTGCAGTAAATTTCGAATACTGATATGGCTACGACCGACCTCCATGGAGATGGTTACAGGAATATCCAATATGGTATCTAATTTGCGTTTCTCGTCAGGGGTGATATCCCTGTCCTCTTCAAGTTCTTCATACTGGGTCAATTTAGCTTCCAACCCGGCCCCTTTACTTTCCTCATCGGCTTGCTCTGCTATAGCGGCAGCCCAAACGTCCACTTTGTCATCATCACTCATAACTTATACCTCTTAATTAGTTACAAATCATCTTCAAGGGTTTGTAACTCAGCGTCGCTGTCAATTCTGCGGCCACCTTTGGTTAATAACTGTAACTCTGACTTGACCGACGTAGGACGCGGTATTTTGTCAGTGATCTTCAATGCCAGATTATCTCTTGAACGTCCCAACTTCGCCCTAAAGGTTGGTAACTCTTCAATCAGCACGGTGATATGCTCAGGCATCTCAATGGGAATAATATCTCCAACCTGCATATCCATAATTTTACGCAAGGTAAGGGTTAAACTCATCATATGAGTCGACAACTCCACCTGAACGTCCATAATTTCGTCCCTTAGTGCCTTACTCCACCGTAAATCTGTATCCTCCTTGTCGCTTTGCACACCCGCGTCAAGCAATTCGCGAATAGGCTCCAGCATCGAATAAGGTAAGGAGATGTGAAAATCGCCCCCACCGCCATCCAGTTCAATGTGAAAAGAGCTGATCACCACCACCTCGGTGGGACTAACGATATTCGCCATGGCGGGATTGACCTCAGAGGCCAGGTATTCAAAAGACACATCCATCACGGGTGCCCAGGCCTCTTTATAATCTTCAAAAATAAGCTTCAGTAACATCTGGATAATACGCCGCTCAGTAGGCGTAAATTCCCGGCCTTCTATTTTTGCATGGTAGCGTCCGTCACCACCAAAAAAATTATCCACCAGAATAAATACCAGACGTGCTTCCATCGTGATCAGGCCCGTACCTTTAAGCGGACGAAAACGCACCATATTCAAGCTGGTAGGCACAAACAGGGTATGGATATACTCACCAAACTTTATCATCTGTATACCGTTTATTGACACCTCGGCAGCCCGTCGCATCATATTAAACAAGCTTACCCGCATATGCCGTGCAAAACGTTCATTCACAATTTCCAGGGTCGGCATACGACCACGGACGATACGATCCTGTGACGAGAAGTCGTATTCTAACGAGCCATCAGACGCGCCAGCATCTATATCCTCTTCTTCCACGTCGTCCACGCCGTGTAATAGCGCATCGATCTCGGCTTGGGATAATAAATCGCTCACTCTAACTCTCGCTTATTCATAATTGCTTATTGCATTACAAAACCGGTGAACAGCACCTGTTCAACCAATTCACTCCCGGTCACGTCTTTTAAGATTTTCTGCACCTCTTTTAACGCGTTATCCCGAGCGGCTATTTTACCCGCCTCTGTGGACAAATCATCGGCATTAGCCCTACTAAAAGCCGTATTCAGTGCACCTTGAATGGATGGAATGTGCATTTTTACTTTTTCTTCATTCTTGGTACCACGTACCATTAGTTGTACTTTAATTTCCACCAGCCGATCGCGGCTGGCACCTGGCACATTAAACGTTATAGAATTGGGAATGGACACATACAGCGCTGTTCCCATTTTGGCAGGACCGCTATATTCTTGATCTATAGCCTCCGGCCCCCCTGCTTGTGTGTTGACCTCAAATTCAATCTGCTCATCATTGCTGCCCAATAGAAAATAAACGGCGCCGCCAGCGACAACAAGTAACACTGCAACTAGGATAATGATCAATTTCAGTTTTCTTTTTTTACCGTCGCTTTCAATTTTTAATTCTTCGTCAGCCATTTTAATCCCCATTCATTCATCAAACTGGCTATTAGCCGCTTTATCCAAAAAATCACAATGTTTTACTAACCGATATATCCAAGTGACCTCAAAATGCTGGTTCATAGCTTAAGCAGGAAGTCAGGTCAAGACACCGCACACTTGAAATGGCATTCCCTTTTAAAGTGTTAACCCAGCACTGTGCTTCTGCCTAAGCTCCCTTTGGGCGGGTTTCAAATCCCAAACTACTGCGTTATTTGTATTGGCCATAGGAAAGCTATGCCTCAACACAAATGCCTGGTATTTGACGCTTTTAATTCCCGCTATTTTGTGTGTTTTAAGGGTGTTTGATTATAAGCATCACACAAAATAATCAATGCCCCCTAATGCCCCATTCACTATGGGTTGTTGTATTAGCTCATCGTGAATTACGCTTTCTTCAGGCACTTCTTGCCCGGAATGTGGGTCATTACCAGCCATCTGCTGCCCCTGGTTATTCTGCTCTTGTTCAACGGTAGATTGCCCCAGCTCTATACCTTTTTCAGCCAGCATTTCACGGAGTTTTGGGGTGGCATTGTCTACCGCTTCTTTAGCTTGCGCCGAGTTAACCACAAAACTGACATTGGCCGATTCACCAGTCAGTGACACTTTAACGTGCATGGAACCCAATTCTGCTGGATCTAAACGGATATCGGCGACCAATTGAATATGGTTAACCATCCACCGAACTTTTTCGGCAAGCTGCTGATAGGCTTCAGGTTTTGACAGATTCAACACGTTGTCCAAATAACGGGTGTGCAATTGACTGGTATGCAATTGAGACGATTTGACTTGTTCTCCTTGCAGCTGTCCCGACTCACGATAAATGTCGTTGACAGCATTAATCGGTGAGGAGTGAGGGAGTGCGCTGTTTAGCTGCTGCGCAGATTCAAGAGTATGAGTAAAGGCTTTAAGCGTCAAATCCAGTTGCTGCTCAGGTAAATTGACCACAACCGACTGCCCTGGCTCCCTAGTTTTTTTGAGCGCCTCAATAACCAGGCCCTTCAAATCAATGCCAGACTCACGTCCCTGACTCAATTGAGCTTTAACGTCAGCAATACCAGCTTTTAATATGGTAACAAAATCTGACATCCCGGCGGTTTTGTCCAGCGTATTGTCCAGTCCAAGATTGACGTTCTGTTGATCTTCCGTCGTAATAGAATCAATCATTTTAGCCGTGCTATTACCGGGGTTAAGTTTGTGCTCCAGGTAGCCCAATACTTTATCCAGCTTATCTTTAGGCAGCTGGATAATCTGTGATAAGGAAACGTGTGGCAATATGACTAATACTTCTGAGTCAATGGTTTGATCTATAGCCACGGGCCCCTCGCTAGACAACGGTGACGCTTCTTGCAATACCTCAAGCAATTGTTGCTCTTCGAGCGGTAAAACACTTTCCCCCCCCACCTCAGGTTGTTTGTACTGCGCCAACAATTGCGCAAACGCTTCATTAATGTTTGGATCGTGCGGAAAAAGGGTGTGTATATCCCCTTGCATCTTCGTATTTATTCCATCGTCACTGTTATTTAACTGTTCACTTGTCTCCTGTTGCAACTCGGTCGCCGATGATAAATTGTGCCCCCCGGTATCCGGTGGTTGGGAACCGCTTTGACGCACATTATTGACCCGTTTTGCCATGGGCAACAACCATTCGTTTTCCTCAATAAAATTGACTAATTCACTATCGCTTTGCGGATTAGCTTGGCCATCACTACCCTTTACTGTCCTGTGCAAAACGTTAGTTTGGTCGTTTAGGATCAATGGGCTGTCTGTTTTCTCCTCCAGGTCTTTTTTGTCCAAACTTGGCGGCTTTTCCTCTGGTGGTGAAATCACCTGTTGTTCAGCATTGGGCACCATGTCAGCCTTCCCGGTAGCTACCTGGGCCAATTTATAGCTCTGTGTGTTGCGCTGATTGTCAGTTTGCTGATGTTTGAGCATGTAGGCAAATTCATCCGCCAATTTCAGGTTGGCCTCATCTGTTGTAAAAGGCTCAGGGATAAGTGCGGCAATATCTGTGTTAACGGTGGCAATTTGTTGCAGCATAGTTAACCCTTTATAAAAAGGTAGTGTTGTGAATAGTTATTTTCTGTATTAATCAGCTTGTTATTATTTTCATTCATACTGGAATTCACCACATCAGGTATCCAAAAAGACTATTAGCAACATCTTTATTGCACTTATGAAAAAGTAGTAGCAAAGTTCGTTCCAACTATACCCGAGTCATTTCAAAACACCTTTTCAACCGGTATTTTGAACGTCACTTAGGTATATCCCCAAGTGACCTCAAGATGCCGGTTCAGAGCTTAGGCATCAATTCAGGGCAAGGCACAACGTGTAGGGAATGGCGTCCCCTTTTCAAATGTTGTAACGCCGCACTGGGTTTCTACCTAAGCTCCCTTTGGGCGGGTTTTAAATCTCCAACTACTGCGTTATTTGTATTGGCTATAGGAAAGCTATGCCTGAACAAAAATGCCTGGTATTTGACGATTTGAATTCCCGCTGAACTCTGCATTTTGATGTCACTTGGGTATAACCATAGGCAAAAAAAGGAGGTTCTGTAAACTAAGCGCTTATTTATTAGCGCGCAAAAATTTTTGTATGGAAAGCTCGTCAAGCATTTGCTGTTCCATGCGGTCTTCTTGCTTTAATGCCTGGCTCCGTTTTTTGTCTAGTAACATGTCTATCGCCTTGCGTTTTCGTTGCTGAACCAGCCATTGTTCCTTGCGCTGTTCTGCCACTATAAGGGCATTACTCAGTACCCTGCTTTGTTGTTCACAGGCTTTGTCGATTTTACCCACAAAAGACTGGTGCTGACCGAAACTTTGCGCTGCTAGACCCCGTTGCCCTTTGCGGATCCCTTGATGCAAATACTCCTCTTTATACTCCTGCAAACCTGCCAGCTTTTTTTTATTCTGTGCCACGTGCTGTAGCGCCAGTTGAAAATCCCCGGCCAGTTTCTGTTCTTTTTGACGCTCCCAATCTGCCACTATCTGCAACTGTTTTTTAGCGGCCATTTACACGTCTTACCAATGTGGATCCATAGACAGATAACATCAGGCCTTACCCAGTCCGCTGCCGAGTTTGGTCATCGTCTCAAGACATTCATCATAGGTCAGAATTTGCTGCATACCTTGTTGTAAAAAAGCATTAATTGCCGGCTGCGCATTAATTGCCAAATCGATGCGCGGATCATTGCCTCTGGTGTAGGCACCGATACTGATAAGGTCACTATTTTTCTGATACGTGGAATACACTTGTTTTATACGCCTTGCCGTTTGTAAATGCTCCGGGCTGACAACCATTGGCATAACGCGACTGATAGAAGCTTCCACGTCTATTGCCGGGTAATGTCCTGCATCGGCAAGCTGTCGAGACAAAACTATATGACCATCAAGGATAGCCCGTGCAGAATCAGCTATGGGATCTTGCAAGTCATCACCTTCGGTCAATACGGTATAGAATGCGGTGATAGAGCCCTGGCTTTCTGAACCATTGCCTGCACGTTCTACCAATGCGGGTAACCGGGCAAAGACTGAGGGCGGATAGCCCTTGGTCGCGGGCGGTTCGCCTACCGCCAGGGCGATTTCCCGCTGAGCCATGGCATAGCGAGTCAATGAGTCGATTAGCAACAAGACATTCATGCCCTTATCGCGAAAATATTCAGCAATAGTGACAGCGGTCTCACAGCCTTTTAGGCGCATTAAGGGGGAAGTGTCCGCAGGTGCAGCCACCACAACGGATTTTTTACGCTCCTCTTCTCCTAAAATATCCTGGATGAATTCTTTTACTTCCCGACCACGCTCACCCACTAAGCCCACCACCACCACATCGGCAGTTGTCCCCCGGGTCATCATGCCCAGCAACACGCTCTTTCCTACCCCACTGCCGGCAAATAGACCCATGCGTTGACCGCTGCCAACCGTGAGCATAGTGTTTATCGCCCTGACTCCCACATCCAAAGGCTCAGTAATCGGTTTTCGTAACAGAGGATTCATCGGTGGACGGGTCAGGGGCACACGTTTTTCAGCTTCAATCGCCCCTAAACTGTCCAGAGGCTGACCATTGCCATCGATCACTCGCCCCAGTAGTGACATGCCCACTGGTATGCCTTGTTCACGGTTCAGTGGCTGAACCCTTGAGCCGGGCACTATGCCTTTGACGGATTGAGTAGGCATTAAATAGGTAATGTTTTCTGCGAATCCCACCACCTCAGCTTCAATTTCGCCATCCACCGTTTGAATTAAACATTGGTTGCCCACGGGCATTTGACAGCCAACGGCTTCGAGGGTCAGGCCTATTCCACGCACCAATTTTCCTGCCGCTACAGTGGGAGCTTTAGGAACGTGTTGTTGCAGGGCCTTAATATTGGCTAGGATTTGACTGGACATTATGCTTGCCTAATCCTCTTGACTGGGATCAACATGCGCCAATCCTTGTTCCAGTAAAAACTGGTCCAGTACGTCACGCATCCGCCGTTCGATACTGACATCAACGGCATTATTTTGGGTGACAATATCGCACCCCCCCCGAGTCAGGTTTGGCGTCTCAACTAGCTGCCATTTATGCTTTTCGATGTCCTGCTCACTAAAGTGCCCCTTGATCAGTTCGATATCCAGAGGATGCAAATGGATATGATACTCGCAGGCTTGAATAGGCAAAGCCTTGAGACCTTCGCTCAACGCCGTAAAGATGATATCTGTGTTAGTCTTTATTTCACAGCGAATGACCGCCTTGGCCAGGGAAACCGCCAGCAATACCAATTCCTGCTGCAACTCATGCTCAACGGTTGCCACAGGGGCATATAGGGTTTGAATAAGCTGTTTCCATAAAGCACTGTGTTGTTCTTGCTCCTCATGTCCCTGAGCTAAGCCCTCGGTTTTACCTTCTCCTAACCCTAGGGCAAAGCCCCGGGGTTTACCTTCTTCCAGGCCCTCGTTTTGCCCCTGGGTAAATCCTTCCTGATGTCCTTCGGCAAAACCGTTGGCTTGAGCGGCGGCGCGGATCGCTTCAATTTCTTGCGCCGTTGGGAGATGAAACTCTTCCTGGTGAGCCTGCTCTGGCGATTCGTATTGCCCGTTAGTCCTGTGATTTAGAGCGTCAGTAGAGTGAGTATCAGTCCGTTTTCGTTCGTCTTCTATATAAGGCAAATCCCAGGTTTTGATAAGCTCATCCGAGCTCTCAGATAAATCATGACTCATGGGCCTTTCGGCCCAGAAGTACTATTATAGGAATTCATCACCACCGCCCCCCCCAAGCATAATTTCCCCGGCATCAGCCAAACGACGGGCCACCGCCAATATTTCTTTCTGGGCCGCTTCAACCTCGCTGATACGCACAGGTCCAAGGGCTTCAAGATCGTCGAGCAGCATCTCCGCCGCTCGTTTGGACATATTAGAGGTGATCTTGTTTTTAAGGTTTTCGTTGGCGCCTTTGATAGCTTTAAGCAAGGTATCTTGCTGAACTTCACGCAAAATGGACTGAATAGCCCGATCATCAACATCAGATAAATTATCAAATACAAACATCAAGTCTTGAATTTGTTGGCTCATTTCTTCGTCTTGTTCACGAATAGCGTCCATCAACTGGCTTTCGATATTGGTATCCAGGTAATTCATGATATCTGCCGCAGATTTCAAACCGCCCATTTTAGCCGCTTGAGTACCGGCCTGGCCGGCAAATTGTTTTTCCATGATTTCGTTTAGCTCCTGTAAGGCCGCGGGTTGTACTTCTTCCAGATTCGCTACTCGCATCATCAAGTCCAGGCGTACTTTTTCTGGGAATTGCCCGAGGATCTCCGCAGATTGCTCTGCATCCAAATATGACATAACGATAGTCTGAATTTGGGGGTGCTCATTACGAATAATGCTGGCGACCTGTTTGGAGTCCATCCACTTAAGTGAATCCAGACCTTTGGCTCCAGTTCCCATTAAGATCTGGTCGATAAGATTAGCAGCCTTATCTTCACCCAGGGCTGAGGTAAGGGCGCGTTTTACAAAGTCCTGACTCTGGAAGCCGATGGTACTGTAATTCTGGATCTCTTCGATGAAATGCTTATGTACGGCTGTTATTTTCGGCTGGGTCATATCATCAATTTGCGCCATAGCCTGGCCAAGACGTTGCACTTGTTTGGGCTCAAGGTGTTTCAAAATTTGCGCCGCATCTTCTTCGGTCAAACTCAGTAATAAAATGGCCGCTTTTTCTACCCCCTCAAGCTTGAGCACATCGTAACCGGTACTGGCAACTTCAGTCGATTCGGGTTTTTCAGCTGGCATAATAGTGCTCTCTTAACATAATAATAGATTGGCTGTATTTATTCTTTGCTGGCCTATTCATCTTGCAATAACCAGTTTTTGACCACTTGAGAAGACAACTCAGGCTCATTGGCCACCAGCGCTCGTACGGCTTTAAGTACATCTTCATCCTTATGCAAATCTGGCAACATAAAGGAGCCATCAGCAGCAAAGCCTACCTGGGAATCATCAAATTCTTGGGCCAGCATGCTGATGGTTTCATCTCCTAAATCAAGACCTTCATCAGCATCAAAATCGTCACCACTGGTGGTGCTATGAGGGTTAATAAGCTTGCTTAGCATGGGTCGCACAACCGCCAGGATTAAGACGATAATCACTAAACCGCCTACCAATAATTTAAGTACGGGCATAAATTTGGGATCTTCCCAAAAAGGTAGTTCAGCTATCTCAACTACATCTTCTTTACTAAAGGGTATGCTAACCACTTCCAGCGAATCACCACGGGTAACATCAAAGCCAATTCCCCCCTGCAGCAACCGGCGAATATCGAGCAGCTGAGCTTCGGTACGCGCCTCCACACTAGTGGTACCATCGTCTGCCACACTGGTCACATGATCCAAAGCAACCGATACACTCAAGCGATGAATGACTCCCTTCTGCTGCTTGGTATGACTAATAGTAGTATCGAGTTCATAGTTGCGGGTCTCTTCCTTATGATTACGCCCAGGTGTAGTGGTTTGAGTGTTACTGCCATTGGCTTGCTCAACAATAGTTGTATCCAAAGGTGGCTGGTTAGTTAAGGCACCAGGAATACCCGCTATCATTCCACCCACACTGGAGTCTTCTACTGTCATCTCACTGCGTACAGCGGGTAAATCTGGATTATAGCTGCGCTTAGTTAGCTCTACAGCCGTAAAATCCATGGTGACATCAGCCTGAGCTGTATAGTTGCCAAAACCCAGAACGGGGATCAATATTGAGTCTATTTTTGTCAGATATTCGCTCTCCCGTTTACGCTCCATCTCAAACTCTTTTTTGGAGCGTGCTGATTCAGAATTTTGTGAGCCAGAATTAAGTAAGCGGCCGTTACTGGTGGTTACCGTTACCCGCTCAGGTTCAAGACCTTGTACCGCAGAGGCTACGATATCAACAATGGAATTGACTTCTTCACTGGAAATCATGCCGCTACGCCTTGAGGTGATAACCACAGTGGCACTGGCTTTTTTCTCTCGCCGGGCAAATACATTTTCTTTGGGCAAAGCGAGTAGGACTTTGGCCCGTACCACAGAATCCATCTCTTCCAATGTTCTGGCCAGTTGCTGCTCCCGAGCATGTTTAAGTCGCACCTTCTCGACTCGCTGGCTAACACCAAAACCCATGTCTTGCATAATGATATCGGTGCCTTCCGATGTGCCCTGGCTTAGTCCCTGACGGGCCATACCCAGTTTAATCGACTGATATTGACTATCACTGACATAAACTGTCTTTCCTTCAAGGCGATAATCAATCTGATTTTGATCGAAATAATCCAGCGCTTCGATGAGTTCCTGTGTTTCCATTTTTGCCAAAGGTCGATAATCAGGCTCCTGCGCCCAAATCATAATAAAGACTGCAATTGCCACGCATATGACTAAAGCCACTACCAGGGTCAACTGGCGCATAATATCCGTTGCCCCCAGAGAATCCATAAATCCCGATTTTTGTTCGTATTGTGCATCTGGCGCGTAAGGGGTTGACCCCGTATCACTCATCGCCAATTCGGTGCCTGTTTCATCTGCCACTGATTAACCCCTAGACCGGCATGTTCATAATAGTTTTATAAGCGTCCAACACCTTGTTACGTACCTGGATGGTGGCTTCAAAGCCAATACCGGCTTTTTCTTTGGCGATCATGACATCTGCGAGACTGAGATTTTTGTCACCCATTTCAAATGCCTGGGTCTGCTCTTTGGCATCAAGCTGCATGCTATTGACGGATTCAAGGGCATGACCCAACATATCAGCAAAATTATCAGCAGAAGGGTTAGACTGGATCTCGGACAAATTGAACCCCGGGATCTCGCCAACAGCCGTTTTGCTTTGCAGCGCCATACTTTGCATGTCTTGAAAGAGAGATTGTGCTTTGATATCCATGAAGTGCTCCGTGAAACCCGTTCATAAGTGACGGTTTTACTAAGGTATAGGGATGGTTTAGCAAGGTTAGTGCCAAAACATTTTATACTTATATTTCAATTCATTAACTTGAATACACTGTCATTCACACTTTTTTGTCAGTTTATTGACGTTGGTTTAGAGTCAAGGGAAAGTGAAGGTTTACGCAAAAAGAGTAAGCAGGGAGTGTCATTCTTATAATCTAAAAAACCGCCATGTGAGACGGTTTTTTAGATTGCCGGGGTTGGCAACAGCCAGGCAGAGCCAATAATACTAAGCGGGTAAATCTATGCCCACTTCACGCATCTTGGCTAACTTGTAGCGCAAGGTTCTTGGGCTAATCCCTAAGCGCTCGGCGACATCTTTGCGCCGACCGTGGCAGGATTGCAGCGTATCAAGAATAATCTGATGCTCCTGTTGGCGTAATTCACAACCCAGTTTACTGCTCTGCTCTTCAAGGCTAATTTGCATGTCGACACGGGTTTCAGGCAAGTCAGTTTCAATCATCAGATCCTGAGCGTCTATTTGTTCGCCGTTAAACAGGATCAGTGCCCGTTGCACTACGTTTTCCAGCTCGCGCACATTACCTGGCCAGCTATGTTGCAATAATTTACTACGGGCAGCACTGGTAAATTTGATGGCTGCTACACCTTGCTTCTTACTGTGTCTTTCAACCAGGTGTATAGCCAGTGGTATAATATCCCCAGGGCGTTTATCCAGAGGCATCCAAGTCAACGGAAACACATTTAAACGATAGTATAAATCTTCTCTAAACTCACCTGATTCAACAGTTTGGCGAATATTACGATTACTGGTGGCGATCACGCGTACATCCAGAGGGATAGTTTTACGACTGCCCAAACGTTCCACTTCCTTTTCTTGTAGAACCCGTAACAACTTAGCCTGCAAACCCATGTCCATTTCACTGATTTCATCCAGCAGTAGCGTACCACCCTGGGCTTGTTCAAACTTGCCGGGACAGGCTTGTAAGGCGCCTGTAAAAGCGCCTTTGTCATAACCAAATAAGGTCGCCTCAAGCATATTTTCGGGGATGGCCGCACAATTGATAGCGACAAATATTTTTTCGGCTCTGGACGATCTGTCGTGAATATAACGGGCCAGCACTTCTTTACCTGAACCACTGGGACCAAGCACCATAACAGTAGCATCAGAGACCGCGACTTTTTGCGCCAGCTGCAGCAGTTGAATACTCGAAGGGTCGGCAACGATGGGATTGCAAGATTCTACTTTTTGCGCCGGCGCATAGCGGCCGACCAAATTTAATAATACCTCAGGGGCAAAAGGTTTAGATAAATAATCGGTGGCACCATTTCGCATCGCTTGCACGGCATCATTGATCGTTGCGTAGGCGGTCATTAATAATACGGGCAGATTCGGATATTTATTTTTTAGGCTACGCAGTAACGAAAGGCCGCTCATGCTCCCCATCTGTATATCACTGACCACCAAATCCACTGGCTGATCGGCTAGCATAATCATGGCACGCTCGGCGCAATCGGCATCGATAACCCGATAGCCACCCAGTAATAGGGTATCGACCAGGGCTTCCCGTAGACCGGCATCATCTTCGACTATTAAGATTGTTGCTTGAGACATCGCTCAGCTCCTCGCCACTTGGGCTTGTGATAATGTTGATAATGGATGATCGGTAACTGAAGTTGGCACAGTGACCTGCCTTTTTAGTACGGGTAAATTAAGGGTAAAACAAGCCCCACCGGATGCAATATTTTGTACCTTAACGTCGCCGTGATGTGACTGGGCAACGGTTTTTACCACGGCCAATCCCAGGCCAGTGCCCTGGCTGCGGGTAGTATAAAAAGGTTCGAAAATGGCCTGCAACTTATCTTCCCCAATACCCGGACCATTGTCGGCTACCGATAAATCGAGCCAATCGGGACGAGTGACATCCAAGCTCACACTGAGCGTGATTTTTGCGTGACTGGGTTTGGCCAGCAATGCGTTGTGTATCAAGTTTTGCAGAGCTCCGCATAGCGCAGTTTTATTCCCTAAAATAGTAATATCAGTTTTGGGCAAGAGCATTTCCAGAGAAGCATTATGGCGGCTCAGCATAGCCTCCATGGTACTTTGTACTTCACCTAGCAAGGCGTGCATGGATAAATCCACTACCACCTGCTCACTACCACTTTTTGCAAACAACAACATATCGTTCACCTGACTTTCCAAATCCCGTAAGCGGGAGATCAATTTATCACTAAATTGCTGACGTGCATCCCTGCCCAGATTACCGTTTGCCAGGTTGGCTGCATACAAAATGGCAGCTGACAGGGGGGTACGGATTTGATGGGCCAAAGTGGCGACCATTTTTCCCAGGGAAGACAACCTTTGCAGATGGCTAATACGATGCTGTAGTTGACGGGTCTCGGTTAAATCAGTCAGGACAATCAGTTGACCTGGCTCGTTGATCAAAGGCGTAATAGACAATTTCACCTTGCGCCCGTCATGTAGTGAAACCTCATGTCCATCGTCTGCTTGAGGGCGAAAAGAGCGTTGAATAATACCCCGCCATACCTGGCCTTCAATAGGCTCACCCAGCAAGGATTTTGCCAGCTGGTTAGCCTGTTTCACCAAACCATTACCATCAATGACCACCACGCCGGCAGGCATAACTTGCAGCAAATGTTCCAGCCGGGCAGCTTGTTGGCGTAACAACTGTAATTCGTTGTTCTGAACCTGCCGGACAAGACTCTCGGAGGGAGAAAAAACAATAGATGCATTTGCACAGGTGCGGACTTTTTTAAGATTAAGGGAAACCAGGTTACTCAATGCCATATATTTCTCACGTCAAAACTCGGACAGATTTTATACAGAATAGAGTAAGCACATCTTGTGCCAATAAATAAAGTGTTTTAATTCAGTTTGTTAAGGAAATATCAGAAGCTTTTGATCGTCAATGAAATGACACTTAGCCCTCAGTCCTTACGTTTTTGCTAATATCATATTTGCGCATTTTTTCCACCAGGGTAGTACGCCGCATGCCTAAAACTTCAGCCGAACGGGCGACCACCCAGTTTTGTTGCTCCAGGGCTTGAGAAATCAAACTCACTTCCATTTCTGAAATATATTCCTTAAGGTTTATCCCCTCGGATGGCAATGACGTTATTCCATCTGCCGGCTCGGCAATGTCACTGACGGACTCGTCATAATCATCATCACTGTGGGCATTTTCGCCAAATAGGTCATTTAAGGTCTCACGTTCCAGTAATTCATCGGGGTATTGAGGTTCGTATGCTGCTATATCCAGGTGTTTGTATTTGGGTGGCAAGTCGTGCAGATCGATTAACTGCAAAGGAAACAAAATCATTAACCTTTCAACCAGATTGGATAGCTCACGAACATTACCTGCCCAGCGGTGCTCCATCAGGGATTTCATCGCGTTTTCAGTAAATTTTATCTGGGCATTTTCACGCTCCATACGTGATACCAACTCTTGTAGTAACAGAGGAATATCTTCCTCGCGCTCCCTCAGCGCGGGGCTTTCAATAGGGAAGACGTTTAAACGGTAATACAAGTCTTCCCTAAACTGACCATTGGCAATCATTTCGTCCAAATTTCGATGGGTGGCAGCAACCACTCGTACATCACATTTAATCGCCTTGGTACCCCCTACCCGCTCGTAGATCCGCTCCTGCAAAACCCTGAGTAATTTGACTTGCATTTGCAGGGGCATATCACCGACTTCATCCAGAAAAAGTGTACCGCCTTCGGCGAGTTCAAAACGCCCCTTGCGGGAATTAATAGCCCCCGTAAATGCCCCCTTTTCATGACCAAACAGCTCACTCTCAAGCAACTCACCAGGTATGGCACCGCAGTTAACGGGTATAAAGGGGTGACTTGAGCGCTTTGACAAATAATGCACGTTACGTGCAATCACTTCTTTGCCCGTGCCCGATTCACCCAGTATTAGTACGTTGGCATCAGTAGGGGCGACCTGTTCGATAAGGTGACGTACATGCTGAATTTTTTTGCTTTTTCCTACCAGGCTACGAAATAACTTGGTTTTATTTTGCGCACTGGTGCCGCGGTTAGGCTGCAAACGCCTATGCTCCTGACAGCGATGCAACATTTGTATCAGTACCGGGTAGGTGACGGCGAGATCCACTTGCCCCACACAATTGCCTGCACTGTTAAATTCAGGATCTTTAACATCGACAAGAATAAAGGGTTGCAAGGGAAACTTGTCGGATATGTCGGTGACCAACTTAAGATCCTGTGCATCTATCAGCACCGCATCAAAAACAATATGAGTTTTTAAGGCACCAACAGCCTGTTCAAATGTGATAACAGTGCTAAATTCGCCTAAAAAAGTCAGGATAGTGTTCAGATTATACCCGAGCGCTGGTCGCCCACTTATAATCAGAATATTGCTCATGCCGCCCTCAATCTGTCTATTATTTTTATTTTTCGCTCAGGTATTAATTTTAACCCATAACAGGTAGATAGCAATAATGGATCACACGCAAAATAATTCATCATCATGACAAGTATTAAAACACCTTTAAAAAATTAGTTAACCCGAATTTTGGGACTTTTATTGAAGCGCATTTTGCATCAGTCAATGAGTACACATGAAAAAAGAGCAGGCTGCTATTTGATAAAACGAATTCTCTAAATTAACCATTTAATAAGGTAAGTACCTGGCCTTGCTGTTGATTAGCCTGAGCTTGCACCGATAAACTTGCCTGGCTCAGTATATTGGCCGTTGCGCTGTGGGAGGTTGACTGAGCATAATCCGTATCTTGAATTCGCCCGCGGGCAGCTGCCACATTTACATTCTGATGAGTTAAGTTACGCGCTGCGCTTGCAAACTGATTTTGCGTAGCACTGAGGTTTACCAATGCCGCACCCACAAAATGCGCGGCATCATCGGTTGCAGCCAAGGCGTCTTGTGCTCCCTGGGCAGTACTTAAGTCAACATCAAGTACACCGCTTAAGCCAGTGGCAATATCCTCAGTAGCCACACCGATTGACTGACTGGCGTTCTCACCTATCTGAAAGTTTATCCTGCTGTCACCACTTAGCAACAACTTACCGGCAAATGTCGTCTGCTCTATGGTTTGGGTGATTTGTGCCTGCAACTGGGCCACTTGCGCCTGAATAGCGTTACGATCCCCGTCGCTTAAAATGCCATTGCCCGCTTGTACCGACAACTCACGAATACGCACCACATCTTTGCTAATACCAGACAATCCACTTTCCGCTACCTGGCTTAATGCTATACCATCATAAGCGTTAGACACAAACTGGCGATCACCTTCAATCCGGGAGGTCAAACGATCAATAATTTGCTCCTTGGCCCCATCGTTTATTTCTTTCCCTGAGGCCAATTCATCAAAAATAGATTCTTGTTTTTGCTGCACATGTTGCAACAACGAAGAAGCATTGGGATCGGTATTTAGATTGATCATAAACGTGCCTAATTTATCTATTGGAATTCAACTATAGCAGGGTGACATAATACTTTATGTCTATGCAGGTTATTCAGGTATGGCTGTATTTTTTATAATAGCAATCACTTTAAATTCATGATCCCATTGTGTTTAGTATAATCAGAAAATAACATTAATCCCTCTCTTAAAAAGAATCGAATTTACATCGCTTATCGCCAAAGACATAGAAATCCCTATGCTTATCAGAGTCATGGCATAGTTAAATATTAATAATGGTGCCAATCGCAAACAAACCGCTAAATATTGATATGTTAATCGCCAGATGATAAATTATTGGGTGAAAAGTGTTAACCGAAGTGCTTCCACGGATTAAAGGAAAACATAGTTCAGTTGTAGCGTTAGCTGTTGAAATCAGCCCAAATATATTTTAACTTATCAATTGATATTAATAATTATACATTCTCTTAACTGGTTAAAATGTTAACTAAAATCATTGTGTTATTTTAGCTACTTGGCGCCAGGTTCATATTAGTCAATAGTATAATAATTATCGATTAGTAGGCCTGTAAGCCAAAAAAAAACCCTGAGCGTATTTATAACAGTCAGCTATTGCTTATTATTCATGGCGCATATTTCAAAACACCTCGGACAATCAGAAACAGCGCAAAATAATTTAAAAAAATTAAAAATTGTAACGGTCAACATACCCCCGGCCATATCGCCTTAAATAAAGTATAGGTGTCGGTTAGGCTAGTGCAAAGTCAGGCCAACAGAACACCACGACTCGCTTGCGAGCCTGGACAGATAGCCGGCCAGTATATGTTCAACAGCAACAACTTCAATACGCCTGATGACTTAGAGTTGTTTGACCGTTAACAGTCGTAACTGAAGCTATTATTGCCCCGCACAGTAATATGTATATACCCAAGTGACGTCAAAATGCTGGTTCAGATTTTAGGCAGGGAGGTAGGGCACAACACAAATTTCTGGTATTTAACGATTTGCATTCCCGCTGTTCTGTGCATTTTGAGGTTGCTTTGGTCTATAATACGTGAACATCTGTTGCTTAAATCAAAGCCAACTCAAAATGGATGACGCGATGATGGATGGCAGGTGAAAGGCCGAGGGGCAAATAGAAAAAAGCAGGGTTTATCGATATGGAAGCGATCCATAGTGCTTGTCATTTATACCCCAGATTATTGAAGTGACAGTCAGGCAGCAAAGTTACTCAGCCTCATAAACCTACTAAGTGATTGGGAAAGTGATAGCAGCCAATAACACTGCAACTTCAAGGGAGACCGGTATAGACGTGTAATGCTTTACGATTGTTTGCCGATACAACATAAGTCTGACTAGCTGTTAACCACAAGAGTCTTTACATGCCACAACACAGCTTCGTAAAATTTGTTCGGGGTGTCTATGCTGTCTACCTATCGAATCCTAAAGTGGCAAGTACTAGCATCAGCCATTGTTTATTGAGGGTTGCTGAAGCTCAATTTAAGGAAAAAGGTATTGGTGTACATAGTATTCAAAGTAAAGCACTGACTAACCATACCTCGGTAGAAAATCCTTATCCCCCTTTTCCCGTGTTTACCTTTGTGCGTGAGCCAATAGATAGGTTCACATCTTACTACCGAGATAAATTTGTTAGTGCCAGGAAAAATGGGTTTGAATTAACTCATCTTCCTGTCTTAGGCTTTGATCCCTATATGTCGATTGACGAAGTTGTTACTCATATGATGACAATCCCTGCCGATAAAATGGAGCACCACGGACAACCTCAAAGCCAGCTGATTGTAAAAGAAAGTAAAATTATTCCTGATTTCATTGGGAAATTTGAACAGTTAGCACAAGATTGGTGCACTGTTCACGCTTTGTCACTTTGCGACTTATCATTAACCCAAAAGAGTAATTACACAGACAAAGTGAACGGGAACGTTATAAACCTTTCTGCTCTTTCCCTGGCTATGCTAAGCGAATACTATGCAGCTGATTATAAGCTATTTGAATACGAAATAAAAACGCGTCCGATACATCACCATAAAGTGCCTCAGCATAAGCATTCCGTCAAAAATCTTGATCTTATAGCGTTGCGCCAAAAAATACGCGCCAGCAATAAAAAATGGCGAAACATCGCCGAAGAACTTGAAGACCCTAACATTAAGCAAAAATACCGAGCGTCTGCTTGTCTCAAGGAAAATTCATTTTGGATAAACAATAATTCAATAATAAACAAGATCAGTAAATGAGTGAAATACAACCCAGTGTATGCGTAGCAATACCTTGTTTTAATGGGGAAAAGGAACTCGCCATTACATTAAGCAGTATTTTGGCTCAACATTATAAAAACATTAACATTCTAATTGCAAATGATGGTTCTACTGATAATAGTTTGACGATAATGCATGCTTTTTCCGAACGTCACAATAATATTACTGTTCTTGATCTTCCACGCAGTAACGCTTCAAAAACACGTAATACCATGCTACAGAATATTGATTTTAACGATTTTTGGTGTTGGTGCGACTGTGGAGATGAATTGCTCCCAAACGCATTGTCACTCCTTGTTGCACATGCATTAAATTTACAAAAAGAGACAAAAAATATAAAAGTAGCCGTTTTGCCCAATAAGTATATTCGCTCTGAAAATAGTAAAGAATATCGCACAAATATGACTTCATTAGGAATGGGGTTAACGGCTATGAAGCGGCATTTGACCTTTTTCAACCCTTTTAGTTTGCACCAAGGAGGACTGATTTCTAAACAAGCTATAATAGATGCAACGCAAAATGGAATGCTTCTCTATGAAAAAAACCAACAAAATGGCCCCGACTTTTTGGCAGGTACCAAACTTATTGCTAGTGGTTGTGTATTTTCTTGTATTGAAAAACCTTTAACTATTTATAATCTTAATACAAACACCTGTGAATTAGGGGTACAGCAAAAAAAAATCAGTGCCCGTTATCCCGATTTTGTCCAGGGAATGAAAAATCATCTCTGTTATTTTGACCAATTCATTATGTCTGATAATTTTAAAAATAATTCTCTGGGCTGTCACTTTTTCAGGCGCTCGATCGCCTTAAAAAATGAAGACGAATTTTTATTAGCAAACGATGCCATGAAACATGCTTTATCCTTTACGCCCTGGGCTAAAAGGATCGCATATTTAGCCAGTCATTGCCCTACAGTGGATCACGTAGTGCGCCTCTTTGAGAAAATTGACTCCAGCTCTTCACCGGACATTATTATTCCTTTTATGAACACTGACTTAGTATTAAGTAAATCATTTAATCTGCTCAGACGCATTATTACTCATGGTGAATATGAGAATACGTTAATCACACTCTGTAAAAAAATTGTAGAAGAACTCAATATATCTATTTTTTTCGACCTCGGTGCAGGTTTAGGTATCTATAGTGCAGTTATCGGAAACCATGATAAAAGTATTGATATCTATGCGTTTGAGCCAACGCCAGCACATTTCATTTTACTGACCAAAACCATTGCGGTGAATAAACTTCAAACCCAAGTTTCCTCATTTCAATTAGGGGTTGCCAATACCAATCGTCGTATTTCACTCGCTATCGCAGAAGAATTTGGGGGAGCAAATCGTATCGTAGATAGGCAACCAAGCTCCCAATCATTTGAACTACCTGAAATACATGGTGGAGGTAATATGGTTTATTATAACCGGGTAGAAGAAATTGAAGTCGTATCGCTCGATTCGATGTTCACTTTAACTAACAAAATCATTTATCTAAAAATAGATATAGAAGGGGCTGAGGAGTCTGCATTGTCTGGCGCCGAGTCGCTTTTAACAAAAAATCAGTGCGTGCTGCAAGTGGAAGTTTCACCTCACTTACAAGCCCATCTTGTATCCAAATTGCAGCAGATGGGATTTGTGCATTTTATCACCCTGCATCGTGATATGTTTTTCTGTAGTTTGCCACTTATAGAGCATGTGAAAAAATTAATTAATAATCCTTATACCAGTTATGACAATTAATATTACCATCAAACCCCTGTTGCACAAACGAAGGCATAAACGGGGCTAAGGTTTCCAAGTCGCCATTGGAAAATCTTAACTTTACTGGTACCTGAATGTCTTTTCTTTGCAAAATTATGCTGATGTTATATCCATATCGCAGAATCGCTGCATGACTGCAATCTAATCCAGCCAATACCAGGTGATATAATAATAATCCTCCATTCCATAAAGAAACGTGGCCGCCTACGATATGATGCTTAAGTGGCGGTACAGTAATGGCAATAACGCCCTGTTCTTTGACACTGTATTTTAGCTTTAAGATAAAATCGTGAGGATTTAGTTGGTGTTCTAGAACGTGGGCACACCATACACAGTCAAACGGTTTTTTTACCTCGTATGCCATAAAATCGATAATATGGTGTACGATAGAACCGGCATTGGGTGTCATATTTAATTTAGGGTGCTTAGCATAGTCAATGGCAACAACATTTTTACCATGTTCAGATAGAATATTGCTGTGCCACCCCGCTCCACAACCTACGTCTAATACAGATGAAAATCGATAATCATCAAGTAATTTTTGCATTCCCTGACCGGCAGTAGAATGCTGGAGTAAAGAATGAAATTCACTTCTCAATGGTCTTAAATGTAAATTTTTAGTATTATTTTGCATGAAATCTCACTGGTTAAATATGCGTTTGAGTGGCTAACATCGCTGCTAACACCGTAATATGATCTGCGTATAAGTGATTAAGTAAACAATTTCCCTCAGCTTTTAGCGGTTTACCCAATAATGCAGCCTCAAACAATACCGTGCTGTTTATTCCATGCACCAACTTTGCTCCCATAACAAGACCTCTGGAGTCTTGATTCACAAAACGTCCAGAAGTGGTGTAGCACATTTTATCTTTAGGGTGAACTTTAAAAATCAATAGATCATTGGGATATTGACATTGAATATAATCGATAAAGTCCTGCATACCATTCACAAATAGACTATTTTCCTGCACATTAGAATCATTTGGCATCTGTAATGGAATAAATATATATTCTGACTCATACTCAATTGCTACTGTGTTAACAAAGTATGTTTTTGCAAGTCCAGTCACTGCCATTTTCATCTCTTTGGTAACCCAACTTAAAGGGCTATTGGCGATTGACCTTTGTGCGTTAATACCATCACAATCAATATAATAAAATTTATCCTGGGGGAAGAATCCACATTCAATATATTTAAAATGAACCTTTAAGCTATGCAATTTATTTTTTATAAGCTTAAATATGGGGGTTGAACCATTCCATATAAGAACATCAATAGCAGAGGTTAACACGTCATCATCTATGTTATCCAGGGGATGATATACTTGAATATCGACACCCTTCTTTTGGTTTTCAACGAACAGATTTTTAAGCCAATATTCGACGTGTTCCGCTGGATTAATATCAATAATAACCTTGTATTTTTCCGTGACGTTTCTATTGATTAAATAATCAACATTTTTATTTGACCATAAAAATGCTGATATATCATAAATACGTCTAGGCTGGCTAAAATATTCTTGTAAACGCAAGATTATTTGATATTGGTAGGTATCTGTACCAAACACAAGTAAATAATTTTCATCATTTTCAAGTTCGTCCTCTCTTTTTATTGCAACGCCCCCAATGGCTGAAAAATCATCAGTATCACGTATATATACAGCACAAGGAAAAGTGATTTTTTCATTTTCACAATAACGTATCAATGCTCTTGCTTGTCCCCCGAATCCAACAAACGCCCATTTTTTGTTTGCTAATTTATCGGGTGTTATTAACGCAGTATCGATTAAATTTAGTCTAGCCATAAAGTTTTTCCATATAACTTGTAACTAAAAACATCTGAATATTCATGTTCATTTGATAAGTCAACACTCTAAAATCATAAAACGGCACTCTTTTAAACCCAAAATAAATTAAGTTATTTAAAGTAAAAATCTATATAAATTATTAGATAACGTTTCACTTTTCATCTTGAATAAAATTTTTTTCAAACAAAAATGTGAATTTTGGTTCTCTTGGTTTAAAAAAAATAAATTGTTGATAGGCGAATTTTCGTTTAGTAAACCTCAAACAAACAAGCCCCCACTTTTCCGCTATCACTGCAAAAGAGTCGGGCAAGAAATTGTTATACATCCCGGATAATTTACACACCCAACATCCCATATCAATAAGTTCTTTCTTGGTTTTTGGAACGATTCCGTTAATGATAGCGAAGTGAATATTAATTTCCGCCTCTGTTACACCTGGTACAAGACGCTGTAAAATATTGGTAATTATTTGAATATATCCATCATCTTGCATTACTTTATGTTTGGCACTAGTTTGATTATCCGATATCCGATAATGCGTGAGTACTATAGGAATATTAGCAAACTTAATACGAGGCGCATCTAACATAATTCGGATCCAAAGTTCTGTATCCTCAATATATGGATAACTAACATTATATTTAAATTTCTCGAAAACAAATTTTCTGCATATAATCGAATTATGTGGAAACCCGTTCGTTTTAAATAATAATAATGCTTTTATAAATTCATCATGTTGCCGATAGTGCCACGTTTCATTTTTCTGACCAAAAAGTCTAATCCAGGAACCAACAATAGCGACGCGGTCATGTTTATCTAAATAGTCTACTTGTGTGGCTAGCCTATTTGGTTCACTCCAGTCATCAGCATCCATTCTGGCTATATATTTACCTTTACATAAAATAACCACATTGTTTAATACTGATATCAAGCCTTGATTTTCTCTGTTTTTCACAATAATGATACGATCATCTTTTTGCGCATACTCGTACATTATGAGCAGAGAAGAATCACAGGACCCATCATCTACAATAATTAACTCAAAGTCATCATAGGACTGTTTCAGTATGCTCTCAATGCATTGTGGAAGATAAGCAGCAGCATTAAAAACAGGTAATACAACAGAAACTGTAGGCATCTTAACGTCCATCATCTCACCTGAGGGAAGTGAAAATTGAAAGAGCATTACCTACGGCGTCATCCATATTGTAATACTGGTAGTCAGCCAGACGTCCTAGGGCGATAACATTTTTAAAGCTCCGCAGTCGATTAGCATAACGCTGGTGACATTGCTGATTATGCTCAGTAAAAACCGGGTAATAGGGTACATTTTTATTGCTATCAAAGCGGTCAAAGTCCTGAGGATATTCTTTTACAATAGTTGTAAAAGGTGTTTTACAAGGCAGAATATGTTTGAATTCAGTGATACGGGTGTAAGCGTGCTCATTGGGATAATTTACCGTTGCGCCAGACTGAAACCATTCTTGTTTTAGCGTTTGATGCTTAAACTGTAAACTGCGATACGGCAGCTCGCCGTTATCAAAATCAAATAATTGGTCGATCATTCCGGTGAAAATAAGCTGTCCATTAAATACTTCGGTATTAAATATCACAGTGGAATTATTGACATCTAATTTTATCAACTTTGTCGCGTCAGCGTTCAACTTCAACTCAATGTTCGGATGGTCCAACATCGCTTCAACCATCTTGCTATAGCCTTCACTGGGAATGCCTTGGTATTTATCGTGAAAGTAGCGATTATCACGTGAAATAACCACGGGAACCCGTGCCGTTACCGCTGGTGATATTTGTTCTGGCGTGACGCCCCACTGCTTAACGGTATAGTTAACAAAAAACTTGTTATAAACCAGATTAGCCAGTGATTTAAGCGCTGGATTTGCATGCTCTCGTAAGGTTAAAATAGCCACTTTATTGCCAGCACCATATTCCTGGACTAATAACGACTCAATCTCAGCGGCCTGTTCTTTTACAAATAATGCATCGAGCGTATTTAAGTTAAAAGGCAGCGGCACAAGTTGTCCATCAACACAACTGAGCACTTCATGTTCATAAAGTGTCCACTGGGTAAATTGATTTAAATACTGCCAAACATCTTCTTTGTTGGTATGAAACAAGTGCGGACCGTATTTATGCACTAAAATGCCGTGTTCGTTTTTGTAGTCAAAACAGTTCCCTGCAATATGCTCTCGCTGCTCGATAACCAACACACGTTTATTACCCACCGATGCTAGACGTTCCGCCATTACAGCGCCCGAAAGCCCAGCCCCAACGACAATTACATCGTACTTGATCATTAAACTACCCGTTCTAATAATACTGAAAGTGCTTTGGGATCGTTACGTAACTGCCAAACATTGTTGTGTTTAGCATCAAAAAAACTATCTGTGCATGCTGACAACTCAATGTATTTTCTAAATAGCAGATTTTCGCTCCGTTGCAAAAAGTACAAGGCGGCAGCAAAACGATGATGGGCAATCCCCCGTTCGATCACTTCATCTGCTATGCCAAAATATTTTGCCCCTCGACAAGCGTTTTCAATATCTGTGAGCGAACGCTCTCTGCGGGAAAAGCTGCGACTTGTTTGGCCACCAAAGCTATCAGGATGAATGCGGTAACGGCCTAACACCTGGGGAATAAAGTCAACATTGGCGTTTAAATACCCGGCGTTATTGATATAAAAGGGATAATCAAAGATTATTTCACAATCTTTTGCTACGGTTTCTAGCAGTTGCTCGTGACGCCTGAACATCACGCTGCTCGCTTGCATGTATGTACCGTAGAGGATCATATGTTCAACAGTTGAACGGGGGGGGATATATGACCAATTATAGAATGCTTTGCTATACAGTTTTATGGTTTGCTTAGTGTGTGAATCAAACATATCCGACTCGTGAAACACCATATGACAGTCATGATGGTTATCCAGATGATCCACTTGCTGTTGCAATTTTCCTGGTAATGCCACATCGTCGCCATCAAGATAAGCGATATATTCACCGGTTGCCCTAGCCAGCAATGTCTGCATATTAGCGGCAAGTCCTGCATTAACCGATTTGAATATAGATTTGAGTTTTACAGGATAGTATAAAGCCAGTTGCTCAATTTTATTTTTTGTATGGTCGGGCGATGCGTCATCGCACACTATGACTTCATATTCGAAGTTTGTATCTTGTTGCAACACAGACAACAGACATTCGCTGATGTAATCCTGCAGATTGTAAGCGGGTACTAAAACCGATAATTTCATGGATCTCTTATTCACTCCGAGTATCACAACAATATGATAATAGTTATTTTTCACGCTCTGCATATTGTTATTATTCTTTTATCGACTGCCAGCCAGTAAACTTAACCTGGCTACCGGTTACCACTGAGCATCTTTTTTGCCAGCAAGTACACAGGTAAATAAAGTGTTAAGCTGTACTACCTGCATCCACCGTCATTACCGTCCCGGTGATTGATGACGCTTGCGCGCTCAGTAAAAACATCACCATAGCCGCAGCATCGTCCACTGTCGCCAGTTTACCTAATGGGCTGCGACGTTTAATAGCGGCTAACTTTTCACCGCTTAAATCGCCCGTCATATCAGTTTGCATGTAACCAGGGGCCACACAATTTACCGTAATTCCCGCTTTACCGACTTCCCGGGCCAATGATTTAGTCAAGCCTTCAAGGGCTCCCTTGGTGGCAGCGTAAACACTCAAACCATTAAACCCGGTCTTGGCAATAATAGATGAGATATTAATAATGCGACCTTTGTGATTGAGCAGCATTGAGCGCAGTAAGTATTTACTTAGCAATATAGGGGACTGCACATTTAAACGCATCAGATGGTTTATTTCACCGTTTGGCATAGTGGCTAGCACCCCGTCATGACCCGCCGCCGCATTATTAACTAACCCGTAGGGACGACCATAGGTTTTAATAATTTGACGGCAAAGATGCGGAATATTATCTAAATCTGACAAGTCTGCAGGCAGGTAATGACACCGCTCAGGCGTCGCTATTATCATAGCCTCCAGTTCCTTAGATAACGTGCGTGCCAGGGCGACGATCTGAAAGCCGCTTTTAAGGGCATGACGACAAATGGCTAACCCCAGACCTTTACTCGCTCCGGTGATAATAATGTAATCAGCCATTTTCATTAATCCTTGTTAATTTACCCGACGGGCTCATATCAATCTTTTCTTGTTGATAAAATTTCACAGGTATTTCAAAATGTTGCAGCTGCGTTTTACACTGTTGTCGAATGTTTGCGACAACAGTTGCCCAATCTGCATCATCATTAACCACCACATCAGCCATGACCAACGCGCCCATCACGCTATTGTTTTTGCCAAACACTCTAACGTGCTGCACCTGGGGTACTTGTAAGATCACAGTTTCAACTTTTTCAGGGTGAATGTTATTGCCACCCACATTAATAACGCCGCTGGCTCGGCCCATAAACAGTACCCGGTCACCGCTAATTTGAATTCTGTCTTGCGTATCAAGGTAGCCATTTACATCTATTCTATGGGCTAAAGTGGGATCTATATGTGTCGAAGACTTGATCCTAAGATGTTGATTATCATCAATCATCAACGCGGCACCCGGGATACCTTGGGTTAACCAACAGGCCGGAAAACCAGCATAATTATCTGCTACCACAAAGCCCACACCAGCCTCAGTAGAAGCATAAATATGGCGAATTCTCCCTTGGGGAAAGGTTAGATGAAGTATGTCCAGCAAAGCTTGATCTGCAATTTCACCGCCTAAGGTGATATTTATCAGGGGTAAATGATTGAGCATATGGGTGCGTAATAACTGTCGCCACATACTGGGGGTGGCGGATATAGCTGATACCTCACACAGGGCGTATTGTTGCATTTTCGTCAGCAAGTCTTCGGACCAGGGTTCAACAATGCTCGCCCCGCTTAACAATGCTTGTAATAAAACCTGTAACCCGGCGAAGCGATAAGGTTGATACAAACTTCCCCAGCGCAAAGACTGCATACGGGGTGAATGCTTAACGCCGCGGGTTAACGACGCAAACGAATGGCTAAACCACTTAGGTGCACCCGTTGTGCCAGATGAGGCCAAATACCAGCGTGTGGCAATCAGGCTATAACCCTTACCCATTGCCTGTTTTTGCTCAGTGTTAAATAGCCTTGTTTTGTCGCCCGTCTCTTGCTCAACATAAGGCTCTGGCCAGGAATAGATGCCAGAATCGAGCTCACCGATACCATCAGCAGGACAAAGATAAAGTGCTTCACACCATCCATCAAATGCCACCAGCGCCGTCACAAAATCAGTCAAATTGGTGTAACGTACCGCGACTTGTTGTGCATATAGGTGTAGCGTCTGGCGACGAATGGCAGCGATTTTTTCGATGACTTCTTCGGCCCCCACAACCTGGTTTTGCATAATAATATTGGCAGTATTGGCACGCTTATCGAGTTGAGCTAGAAAAGTGCTCACCATTAAGCCCAATGTTGCTCATAACATTGCTGATACACGGCGACAAATTCAGCAAACGTACTGGGGTAAATTTGAATGGCAAGTTCTGTAAAGGGATCAAAACCTAAATCTTCCTCCAACTGCCCAACTAACATGGCATAACCCAACGAGTCCAAACCACATTGCAGTAATAAGGTATCTGCTACTATGGGCTCAATCAAATGGCAATCGCTTATTTGTGCGACTTCAACCATGGCGCTTCGTACCGCTTGAACTATGTTCACAGGTTATCCTTTGCTAAAAATTGTATGTGTTGCATCACGTTTTGCATAGGTTTAGGTAAACGTGATAGCACCTTAAGCCTATTGTCACGCCATGTTGCGGTGATATAGCGAAAATGAAGGACGTCGTAAGGCAGAAAATCATCACTGCCTGGCGAGAAACGCCATCCCCCTTGTTCAGTTTTAAACGCCTCATACCCAAATAATGTATGCAATTTAATGGCCGGCAGATTAAAGGACAGCACTTGTGCTTCCAGTACTGAACAAGACATCACCGTTGACATATGTTCAAGGGCAGCCCATTCCAGCACTAATCCACTTCCGGGTAACACGTCAGTTTCACCCAGGTAACAGCCCCATTGGCCAATATCGGTATTAATATCTGAAAAATTCAATACACCTATCGGGCGTTGATTTTGACAATAAATCCAGTATTGTCGGCTTTTATCTACTTGCAACGCTTCAAACCACACTTGATGTTCATGCCAAGTAATGAATTTGTCATCATGCATGTTGACCCGCACTCTGGCGCTATTGCGCCAGCCCAACACCAGCGTTAAGTGCTCTGTCGTAAAGGGTATAAACTGTTGACTTAATGGCTTTATACTCACGATACCCCCAATACTGCGCTGTTACTATTATGGCCCACATCAGGATACAACCTGTTGATTATAAGAGTAATTCCCATTTCATTTTGATACTCCAAGGCGTGCCTGTGCATGGCCGATAACAATTCGTCCTGATGCCACAGCTTCAGGCCCAGTTCAAATATTTGCTGCACTGTATTGGTGGGTTGCGTAGCATCATATTGCTGCACATGGCACCAACCTTGTTTAGCTGCTTGCTCACTGGCAAAACGCTGGTTTTCAGCTACCACAATTAAAATACAGGGCGTAGCACAACACAATAATTCGTATTGACTTGCTCCCGCTGCAGAAATAACCAGGCGCACATCGCCGAGCACATCGGCCATATTTTGACAATCATGGAGATGGATAATGGATAACTCGCTGTTGCTGATCACCTCCTGCAATGCTCGGGTATGTTCATAAGCCGCCCCTGTCACCACTGTGATCGGTAACCTAACCCCAGCCTGGCAAAATAAAGTCAATAATGGCAAGGTTAGATCAAAGGGATCACTGCCACCAAAAATCAGCAGTAATCCCTGCCTTTGTAACCAAGGTGTATTATTTTTTTTCAGAAATTCTTGACGTAAAACACGGAAATCCTCCCCCACACAAAGTAAGGCATTTGGCACGACTTCGCGGTAGGGTAAATGCTCGGCTTGGGTAGCCCAATTGATAACAAGTTGTACCCTAGGATCCGGTTTTGCCACCCAACAAAGGTTGCCGTCATCGAAAATAGCGAGTTTCCCCGTAAGGTTGCTTAAATTGCTGCGGTATTGATAGTCAAAGCCATACCCATCCAGAATAAGCCAATCAGCCTGTAGCTCAGCGCATTTTTTAGTTAACCAGTTGCCTTCATCCACCATGGTCATGGGCGGTATAACAATTACTTCACCAGACCAATCATGGCGACTACTGCAATAGGCCAGCGTAGTTTCGTTAACGACAAATACCACCTCGACATTAGCATTTTCTAACCCCTGAGACACCGCCAGGCATCGCATCAAATGGCCAAGGCCGATCACGGGGCTGGCATCCACTCTAAAGACAATACAAGGCTGCATACGGGATTATTCCACCATAGCCCAGCAAAGAGCTGTGCCTCTGGGCAAATCCTGTTTGGCAACTTTGCCCTGCACTTCGCCCCAGTGCTTAGGCGCTAAGCCAAATGCCGGACGCACAATACGTAAATTATCACGACTTAAATATTCCCCTGCTTTAATATCCTCACTCACATAAATAGAACGCCGGTATTGTTTGGACTTCTGCTCATCTAGTGTACCGCCATAACTCACCTGCCCCATTGCCTGCCAGGCGCGTTTGCTTTCACTCACCAACAGACTAAATTCATGGGGTTCCAAGGAGAATTCGGCATCCACGCCACCGGCACTTCTATCCAGGACAAAGTGTTTTTCTATCACGCAGGCCCCTAATGCCACAGCCGCTAAAGATACCCCTAGCCCAGCGGTATGATCAGACAGCCCCACGTCACAAGCAAAGCCGTCACGCAAATGCGGTATGGTCAGAAGATTGCTATTGGTTGCCTGTGCGGGATAGCTGCTGGTACATTTAAGGAGGATCAGGTCATCACAACCTGCCGCTCTGGCCGTGGTAACCGCTTGTTCAATTTCACTGAGGCTGGCCATACCTGTGGATATAAACAACGGTTTTCCGGTTGATGCTGCTTTATGAATAAGAGGGAGATCGGTTAATTCAAACGAAGCTATTTTGAAACAAGGCACGTCAAGTTCAACCAGAAAATCCACCGCAGCTTCGTCAAAGGGCGAGCTAAACCCCGCCATACCCAATGATTTAGCCCGTGCAAATAATATAGCGTGCCACCCATAGGGCGTCGCCGCTTTGGCATATAAATCATGCAAAGAGGCGCCATGCCATAAACTGTCTTTTTCTTGAATAACAAAGTCTTCAATTTCAACATCCAAGGTCATACTGTCAGCCGTAAAGGTTTGTAGCTTAATAGCATGTGCCCCTGCTTTAGCAGCCGCATCAACCATGGCAAGAGCGAGATCAAGTTGCTGGTTATGGTTGCCACTTAATTCTGCGATAATAAAAGGGGGATACTGCGCACCGATTTTGACATCGCCTAGGGTGATGAAATTATTTTTAGCTACTGACATTTTTTGCTCTAGCCTTATCTCTGGGCACTATACGTTTATCGGTTCTGTTCACTTAATCTTGAATGCATATTTTGCGCCAGATCACTGACAGTGAGCACACCCCACCTTGTTACAAGTTTAGCGGCAAATCTGCATTGTGTAGGCGCATGCACAATACAGTGTGGACCAAGGCATATGATCAGGGCTCACAATTAACGGCTGTGAATGTCCCATATCAATTTTCTATTCTGTCTTTCACATAAGCTTTATACATCAGTTCGGCTCGTTGCCAGTCTTCTAACGTATCAATGTCTTGCACTAGGTGCCGGGGCAAGACTATAGGAATACTGTGTTCACTAAATGTACTTTTAGCGTTTAAAAACGCAGCTGAACGCCCCCAGTAAAACTGGCCAGCATCATGATAAGCTTCCTCTAAATCTTGTGATCGTTTGGGGATATCATCAGGGCTAAAGGGCACCACGCCACCGTTTAGCATCTTCAGCGCACGTTGAACAGGAAACGCAAAACTGGTTACCGAGAACGCAAAATTTTTATCTTGGGCGCTTTGCAAACGGATAAAACCTTCAATTAATTTAGTGATTTGAATAAAAGGTGCCGTAGCATAAATACAACAGGTAAATTGTGGGTCAAAATAATGCTGCTGACAGAATTCAATTCCATGGCGCACCACAGGAACGGTGCCAATATAATCGTCAGATAAATGTTCAGGACGCATAAATGGTACCTCGGCACCATAATCCTTGGCGACGTCGGCGATCTGTTTACAATCTGTCGACACCATGACTTTATCAAATAATCTACACGCCGCTGCCGCTTCAATGGAATAGGCAATTAACGGTTTACCCGCAAATAATTTGATATTCTTACCAGGAATACGTTTGCTGCCCCCGCGAGCAGGAATGATGGCTAAATTCACTCCAGGTATCCCCTTAAACTAATAGTTGCTGTAACACATCGATAACCTGTTGCTGTTCCTTATCTGTCATCAATGGGAACAAAGGTAACGTAAGTGCATGGCTATAAAATCGCTCAGCGTTAGGGTAGTGACCCCGTTTAAACCCTAAACGTTGGTAATAGGGCTGTAAATGAATGGGGATATAATGCACGTTTACACCAATACCCTGGGTTCTTAATTGATCAAAAATAACACGTCTGTCATGTGCTTGTAATTCAACCGTAAACAGATGCCAGGCACTGTCCCTTAAGCTCGATTCTGGTGGCAAAATTAAGGGTGATTTCGCCAGTGCTTGCAGGTAAACAGCTGCTTTTTCACGCCTCAGCTGAATAAAATAATCGAGTTTACGTAGCTGAGATATACCAAGAGCCCCATGTAGATCGCTCAGGCGGTAATTGTACCCCAGCGCCTGTTGCTCGTAATACCAATCTCCCTGGTCTTGGGCTAGCAGCTGCTGCGGGTCTCGCGATACACCATGTTGGGAAAATAATACCAGGCGTTTATAAAGCGTTTTATTATTGGTAATAACGGCTCCACCTTCTGCGGTGGTTATGGATTTGACCGGGTGAAAACTCAATACAGCCATATCACTATATTCACAATTGCCTATAGGTTTACCGTTATAACGCCCCCCAAGGGCATGGGCTGCATCTTCGATCAATATAATATTATGTTTGCGAGTAATAGCCGAGATAGCTTGCATGTCACAGCTGACACCGGAAAAATGCACCACTATTAAGGCTTTGGGTAACCTATCGCAGCCCTCAATCTTGGCTTGTAATAACGCTACCGAGATGTTGCGCGTAACGGAGTCAATATCAACAAAGTCGATGTCGCCACCGCAATACTTTGCACAATTGGCAGATGCCACAAATGAGTTGGGTACTGTCCACACTACATCTCCTTCACCAATATTTGCGGCCAAACAGGCTATGTGTAAACCTGAGGTGCCGCTATTGACCGCTTGGGCATAATTTGCCCCCGTATAATCACATAGTGCTTGTTCAAAAGCGGGAACACAGGCCCCTTGGGTCAGAAATTGATTTTTTAGAACATAGATAACAGCATCAATGTCGTCCTGATCAACATGATGGCGTCCATAAGGCAACATCCTCACGCGTTATACCGTTACTTTATCAAGAGCGCGCAATTCTTTTACGCTTAAAAAATGCGGGTTTGTGCCAGAGTGATATTCGAATTTATCTGCCACCGGTAACCCTATTTCACCAAGCTTGTTTTTTTTGTAGTCCATGTTTTTCTCAAAAAATATTATCGCAGGGGTGATCACATAATGATCAGCAAATTCCAGTGAATGATGAGCCATTTCTTGCGGCACCATGACTTCGTGTAATTTTTCACCAGGGCGAATGCCAACTATCTTATGTTCACGTTTTCCGCTCATCGCTTCGACTAGATCTACAATTTGTATAGACGGGATCTTGGGGACAAAAATCTCTCCCCCCTGCATACGCTGAAAGCTCTTAACCACAAACTCAACCCCCTCGTCCAGGGTTATCCAAAAGCGTGTCATCTCTTTGTGAGTAACAGGCAATACATCCTTACCTTGTGTCAAAATATTCCGATAAAAGGGCACCACAGAACCACGTGAGCCCACTACATTTCCGTAGCGTACAACAGAAAATCTTGGCCCTTTTGCCCCTGACATATTATTTGCGGCTACGAATAACTTATCCGAAGCAAGTTTAGTCGCACCATACAAATTTACCGGATTGGCTGCTTTGTCAGTAGACAATGCGATTACCCGACTAACATTTGTCTCAATCGCGGCATCGATAACGTTTTGTGCACCATAGATGTTCGTTTTAATGCATTCATTTGGATTGTATTCTGCTGCAGGTACTTGTTTAAGTGCAGCGGCATGCACCACATAATCTACGTCACGCATGGCGGATTTCATCCGCTCTTTATCACGTACATCACCGATAAAATAACGCATGCAAGGTGCAGAAAATGTTTGTTGCATCTCAAACTGCTTAAGCTCATCTCGCGAATAAATAATAAGTTTTTGCGGACTATAATTATTTAATAGCAACGAAACAAAACGCTTACCAAAAGAACCCGTTCCACCAGTGATCAAAATAGATTTATTATTAAACATTTTTTCCTTCCGAAACATTGGCTAGTAATACAAATATTTTATTCTTTTGAAGCATTAAATGCTGATCAGTAATAGTCTGGAGGTTTAAATCTTCCCGCCCAACATTATCGCCTAGAAAAGATGTTCGAGTGCCATTTCTCAATAACATTTGCTGCCTTCCTTTACTCTTTTTTATTGCCCCTACAGCAAGCTTCAGATCATGATAATGTAATGTGGAGTAATTATTATAAATCAAAAAACTATCAGCCGACATCAAGGGAGTAAACGAAAGTTTCGATGTTATAAAATCAAAACCATTAAAGTCCAACAGATGAAATAATGTCAAGACGACTTTAGTATAATCATTACATTCAAAGGGACTATTTATGTCTCTGAAATCCCCCGGGAAATAGAAATAACATAAATTTTTATTTTTATTATTTAGTTGTTCTTGAGAAACAAAATTATTCGTTATTGTTAAAATGTTAGTTGTGCTTTTCGCGCAACAATTTAGAACAGACAATGATTTAAAGCTAACTTTAGGCTCCTCAAAAAAATGCAAAACAATATCAAATTCACCCTCAGTAAAATCAACTAATGAATCATGAGATATAAAATCCACAACAAGATCCCACCCCCAACTTTCAAGTAATGAAACAACGATTGATTGAATTATAATAGAGTTTGTAACGCATAAAACTTTTTTATCTCTAACCTGTGTTCTAAGTACCACTAAAACACGTTTTCCAAAAAAAGAAGATGATGAATCAAAGTCATCTTTCCCATTATTCATAGCAAAACATATCTTATCAAAATTACTTAACCACAATTTACGCGTAGTGTTAAAATCCTTTTCACTAAACCCCCGCTCATTCAGTGAGTAAGCGACTTTATTGAAGACAACATTCGCATAGTTAACCGTTCCGTACAGTAGATAAAAAAACAAAGAACGGTTGTTTCTATACGAGTCGAAAAGCATTGCTTTTTGTTGTTCAATTAGATTTTCTGCTTCTTCCAAGTTATCAATGGGTCGTGCTAAAACTGTACGAAAACCTTCTGACTCGTCCAAAAAATATTCATCTGAATAACGTTTTTTATACTCATTCAAAAAATAGTTTTTTGGTTTGGTTACAAAACATTTTTCTTTCAATTTTTTTAAACAATTACGCTTTTTATTTGGTGTGTTTACCAACAGAATATTCGCTAATCTCAGTGGCATAGAACCTGATATCTTAGCACCATCGCTGGTATTGTAACATTCAACACTTGTGGCCTTAATGGACTGTTCCATAACCATTTTAGCAATTTTAAATTCTTGTTTAGTGAACACTTTTTGACGGAAATTTCCAGGTACGATTAATGAGGTGTTATCTTTTTCAGAATAATTGTAAATCGATTTCCCATTATTATCATAGTAACCTGATTGCTTAGAATGGTGTTTTTCTTGATCGGAAAACCCCAAATCAACACCCACCAAATACAACTGTTTAAAACCCAATTTTATAAAAAAGTTAAGGGCGAAGTTAGACACCGTGGGAAAGGAAAATTGCAACGTTTCATAGTTGGCTTCCCCGACGGAAGCTAAGGTTGATACTGTAGACGATTCCCCTTCTTTAAAAGCTAGAAATACATCTCGATACAAATTGCAGGTATCAGGGTGTATGCCATTACAAGAAATAAGTGACACTTTCTTCAAAAAATCAAAATCATCAACTCTCGCTGCCCAATCAAAAGTACTACGGTTTTGTTCAATCTCCGCATGAAAATCAGGCACAATTCCATTTTTTCGCAATACCTGCAAAGAGGTTCCGCAGGACACTATAATCCCTTGATCTTGTATCTCTTTGAGCGTTGTTACTGCTGTGTCCAAAGATGGGCCATTACCCACTAAAAATATCGGAATTTCTTTGTCCTGATGGGCTAATTTGCTACCCGGACTTTTAACCATATGAGGATATTCACGCAAAAATCCTTCTTTGGTATGCGCGATACCAAATCTGGCATGATCGAAATATTCCCCCATTGATATGACGACCTGCAATTGCTCTCGCAACTGTGAGATGGCGTAATTTAAGGATGAATTATAATAGCTCTGATAAAAATAAGTATGGCTGAGAACATAAGGACCAATGGCATAAAATTGATGTAACAAATCACGAAATAAGTTGGTTCCGTCATCACCGATATTGATGTAAATTCTGGCATCTTTTTTATCAACCCTTTCCAGAATATCAGCCCAATCGATAGCAAATAAAGACGCAAAAAAGAAGTCTCTATTTGGTTCGCATATAAACAGTTTTTCAACGTCTCTGCTGTTTAAAAGCGCTTGTATCTGGTAGCCTGCACCCACACCAAATATAATAATTGATTTAATATTATTCGGCAAGACCCCAACATTATCAGTGATTTCGTTTAAGATTTTTTCTGAATCTTTGACAAATCTATAATGCAAATAATCTTTGAGTTTTGTGCCATTGTAACCTAACACCAAACCATCTTTATTGGGCTGATTGCTATAGTGTGCAAAATTAGCAAAACACTCATCCTCAGGCTTATCTCCATACCAGGGAACCAGACTATCCATTTTTATAATATTAACCTGCCCATCTACTGTGACTACAGGCAACCAACTATTGGGCTGGTAATCTTTAAATTCTTGATGAATTTCAGGAAAATATTTTTGGAACGATTTTAAATTATTAACAAATATATCGGTTTTTTTATCAACATTTACGCACGATTCTAAATCGATTATTGGGGTCCAGACCGGACAATAATCTTCATTATTCTCCTCCATCAACAGTGACATTCCTTTATCTAATAATGTTACCCATCTCTTATTAGCCAGCTCATGGTTAATGGAGTTAAATACTGGATTATGGTAATGCTGAAAATAAAAGAAACCGTTCACTGTGTAGTGTTGCCTAAGTTCTTCTATGTCCTGGATTAAATCCCGGCCATCTTTACCAAGCTGCAAATAAATAGCGGTACCTTTAGCCTTCGCCCTATCTAATATTTCTTTCCATGGCGTTACCATTACCGAGCAATTGAAATACTGTAACTCTGGCTCATAAATAATCACATGCTGAATATGAGTTGATTCGAGCAGCAACTTGATGTGTTCACCAAGCCCCAGGCCAAACACCACGATCAGTTCAGTTTCACAAGGCAGAGTCCCAAACTGGTTATAACGCTTAAACGCAGGTAAATCGGCAAGTTTAGGGTAACCTCGTCCCTCCTCGGATAGGATTTCCGGCTTATTTTCATTGTCTTCGAAGCTAATATAGCTGGCATGACGCTTGAATTCGTCTACTTGCCTGGCGATTTCTAGTTGAGGAAGAAATCCATAAAGTACCCGTCCCAATCCATAATCAACAATATTAAACTGACCAAATTTATTACAAATTAAGGAGATATTCTGACTGGCTGATGGCTCAATATAAGGTAATAATGATGGGATTTGCCGTTTAAAAACGTTAATATTTTGTTGCCGGGTAACGGCCATATGTTGAGCAAGTTGCTCTTCAAGGCCGCGCTGTTTTTCTTCATCTTGTTCAATATGAAGTCGAATGTTTTTTAACATAATTTAGAGGTATTTTTTAACCGATTTCCGGCCGCGTATTAAGCCACTAAGCTCTTTTAACGAAGCATTAGACATATTATTGGCATACAACATTAATATGCCATTTATTTCCAATTCAGCTGCAACAAATGCCTGTTTTTCACCATCCACCAGAGTAAGTAGATAGGCAGAAATAATAATGTCACGCTGAGTCACGATTTCTAAAAACAATTTTTCATCAGGATCCTGCGCTGTTAACAGCACACTCAGATCCTGATTAAGTTGGACTAAGTCTGGTGGCGTAAATCCATGGTTCAATATTATTTTTTTCAAACGGCTGCTTGACGCCTTTGTCTTTGCATTTCATAAGCTTCTCGTTTAGCCGCTTCAGGAATTTGCGACCAAGCTGTTTTAATCGGTAACATCAAATTAATCACTTCGTCCATTATCTTTAAACTATTTTGCACATTAGCGTCCGTTAAACGTAGGATCATGTAATTGTAGAGGGAGAATAAATTTTCCGCGACTTCTGCTTTGCCATCTAAATCCAAAGTGTCACGTAAATTCATCAAAATAGCCGAGCTACGGGATAAATGATCAGCTTTGCCGGCGAAATCTTTTCTTTCGATACAGCCCTTGGCGTAAGCCATACGATCCAGTGATCCTTGCATTAACATTAAAGTGAGTTTGTGGGGGTCAGCCTGCGCAATTTCCTGTTTTAGGTTGCCCTTTTTATAAGCATTGATACCTTTTAAAGCCATGTGATTGTCCAGTAAATTTTAGTGACTAACTTAGCCAAGCGAGGCTAAAAGCGCTGAACCGGTTTGATTCAATTTTGCAACGGTTTGATCCAGGTTCAAATATTTATCCCTGAGAATTTGCTCTGTGGTAGCCATTCTCAATTCAAACTGCTCTCTTTGTGTTCCCAGTTGGTCTTTTTGATCCTTGACTGAACGCTCTCTGGAATTAAGTAAACCACTGTAGTCGGTATATTGTTTAACGTAGGAATACAGGCGTGCAGCTACTCCCTCTTCCGGATCCGCAAATAAGGAAGATATATCATCAAAATTACCTTCCAACGCTTTTTTTAAACGGTCTTCACCGCTGCCAAATCCATATTTATCTGAAGAGCTGATTGCTAGTTCACCTTCATCGTTAAATTCAATGCCTAGCTGAAACAATCCACCTAAGGCAGAGCTTGATACCCCTGACCCGATGATATTTGACATACCTTGCTCGATAGCACGTATCATATAGTCACCCGCAAAAGCGCCGTCCTTTTCGAGATCCGATAAACCGTAACGGGTCAATGCAGAAATCTCTGTATTAAGCGCATTATAATTATCAACAAAATCCCGAATTTTGCTTTCCAACCCTTCAGTATCAAAGCCCACAGTCAAAGTCGAAGACAGAGGTGTGACACCATCGTCTGCAAACTCTGAAATTTTTGATGCTTTAAAAGAAACATTCTCAATGACATTCGTAAATTCGTTGCTGGTACTTTCAACATCGATACCGTCTATGGTCGCTTTGGCATTTTGCGCACTTTTTACCGGTGTTAAATAATTTATCGATTCAGCAGAATTCGCCGTAGAAACACGATTAAGTTCAGCCAGGTCATTGTCGTTTACAACGACCAGATCATTCCCTGTACCTGTGGTTGTGGAGGTATACACCAGTTTGGCACCACCATCTGCGGTACCCGTATCGATAATACTGGCTTTGACACCGAAGTTATCTTCAGAGGTATTGATGGCAGAACTGAGCTGTTGCAAGGTCATACCAGCGGTTATATTAATTGAAAAACTGTCGCTGGTTGCACCAATTTTAAAGGTTAAACTGCCGGCACCACTTGTTAACACAGAGTCAGTAGTTGCAGTAAAGCCACCATCTAACGCATCATCGGATTCTATTCGACTTCCACCAGCGATCTGGGTAATGGCAACTTCATAATCCCCTTCCACTGCGGTATTCGATGCCTCGGCGGTAAATGGCTCGATGTTTTCGCTGGGATTTTTAATAGTCGGCTCACGGCCTTGCAAGTTAGTATCGCTGCGTAATTCATCAACACTATCCAGGAAATCTTTCATCTTGGATTTAAGTTTACCTAGCCCTGAAATTTCAGCATCAAGAGATTCTTCTTTTTTATCCAAGCGATCTTCTTTTGGCGCTCTTTCAGCTTCGAGTAATTGGCCAACCAGACTTTCTAAGTCCAGACCTGATCCTACTCCCAACGATTGAATAGACATATGAACCTCTTTATTAACTTAATGCTCAAACCTGGTTATCAAAAAACAACCCCACTGCAGAGCCCAAATGAGTTTGCAGTTCTTGTATCCGCGCCGATATCTTTAATACTTCCTCAGTCGGAATTTGACGAATAACGTCTCCAGATCCCGCATCGGTTACCTTTATCACCTGTCTACCGCTGTCATCATCAACCGAAAAATTCAATTGCCGACTCTTGCTGTGTAAAAAATCATTAATTTGGGTAAGCGCTTCATCCACTGACCTGATTTCATCACTATCCTGTTGTGCAATCAGGTTATCGGCTGACAAGGTCATGTCTTTAGGCTTGTCTAATTGCTTTTTTGGATCAAGGGCCTCAATCTTTCCTTCAGAAAGTTCATCCTTGTTATGGGAAGGGTTAGCAGGTTTAATGCCAGCAATATCCTGGCCAACTTGTAATAAATTAATGTCCATGGTCCACCTCAAAGTACGTAAAGCACTGGGTAAACATGCAGATTTACCTAATGCCATACAAAAATATTAAGTTAAAGTTAGTCACATATTGATCGTCACCAACCTGCTATATTGCCAAAATTAACCCAACAGCAACAATGCCGCCTGAGGCCGTTTCAATATCCACCAAGATACCTGTTGGACAATCTAATAGCGGGTCAAATCTGCTGTTTCTGCGGCAAAGTCTGAGTCTCTAATACGGGACTTCACCTTTGGCGTTTTGAAAGCCTTAATGCAAACCCTGGACTTGCGTGGTCAAGCTATCTAAAAACTGCACACACCCGGCATCATCTGCAACTAAATGAAGCCTAAATTCTGACGACAGACTCTTAAAGGATAAATTCAACGCTGCTCGTAAATAGCCCTGTTTTTGTGCGTTTAATGACGACATATTAGTATTAACAAATAATTCAAAAAAACCTCCTGAAAATCTAAAACTGTAGTCATGTAGTCATGTAGACTCATCAATAGATCCCCTTCAATTTTCAATGCACAACAGACCCCTCTGTATCAGCATGACCTTAGTGGTCAATTGGCACCTCAGCCAAATAACAATACTGAAAATTTTCAGATAGTCCCCTCAGCTAAAGTTATCGGCGACACCTTCAGGAGCTTTAGTTTTTATATGAAATTTTAAATGATGCCCGTCCTCCTCCCATATCGCATTTTTGGCTGCTAAAATAACGGGCCAGAATAGACACCTCGCCACCCTAAAAATGCAAAGATAAGCAGGAACTTAAAGCATAAAAAAATACGTTATTTGTGATCTGGCATCGCTTTGCTATGTTAAATATAAATAACCCCATAGCGGGTGATTCCTTCCCCCTGCTTCGATAGGGGGCTTTGACAGAAAATCACCCCGGCGTTTTGACGTCACTTGGCTATAAAGGAGTAAGGATGTATTTAACTAAGATTTTTTGGCACGTAATATGCGTTAACTAAAGTGAATTAAGTTAAAATGAAGCGAGATAAACCTATTGAAGTCAAGAATTTGACCATAGGATAAAAAAGGCCGGGCCAAAAGACCCGACCAACTTGCTCACGTTAGGAGAACGAGCAAAAGAGTTTCTGTCCGATTGACAGGATTAGAGAATGAATACTGGCCTCTCAACCAAACTTCTACACTCTCAGTTCTGTTAGTCGGCATTTTAAGTGACTCCCGTCACCCCTTCCATGGTCAATTTAAACAACTTTCCTTAGCTGCTCTTGGGTGGCCTCTCATTTCCTACCCTCATAAATAACATCATAATATTGATGTTCCGCGAGTCGCTATTGCGAATCAAACGTCCCGCGGAATTGTCAACACCTCAGCGGTATATCGCTGCCTAACGGGTGGCAAGGTTACCGTCCGTTAGGCATAAACTTGCCCTATTACCTTATCCTCAATGACGATGTAAACATTGTTTAAAGGGCTTATCCGTTACTGCCCTTAGTCAGGGACGTTAACATGCGTTATCATCCTTATTATGTTGGCGATCACGTGGACATTGAAAGCCCGTGCTGCAAAACACTATAGCGATTTTCTTACTGCTAATATTCTATCCGGCACAGACAGGTTAGAAAATCTGATAAGGACAATAAGGTCTCAATTTGCCATATAACATGCCCTGTGATGATGGCTAACGGGTACCCTGTTCAGCGTTTTTGTTGAGCGCAAGCTCAAGCTGACAGGCCGGTTTGATGGCCTACACCTCAAAACCTCCCGGCATTTTCCTTGTCTGTCAGTCAGTCACAAACTATTGATGACTATAATTGGCTTACCTGCATTAGCCAGACTTTTGCACGCTTACTGCCTATATTATTTGCTCAATCTTAAAACGGCATCAGCCAAATAAAGTAATTTATCCCTGCAGCAAACTCAACGCTGCCTGGGGTCGCTGATTCGCTTGACCCAGTATCGTGATACTCGCTTGCTGGATGATTTGCCAACGGGTCAATTCTGCCGTTTCCACGGCAAAATCTGTATCTCTGATACGACTTCTTGCCGCAGAAACGTTTTCCGAAATATTACTCAAATTTCGAATAGTGGATTGAAAGCGGTTTTGAACGGCACCTAAATCGGCGCGTTTGGCATCGATAATGGAAATCGCTTCCATCACCGTGCTCATGGCACGTGATGCACCTGCGGCTGTTTCCACTGACACTCCGCCACCATTAAATAAACCAGCAATACCATAACCACCACTACGAGACATATTGATACTAATGGTTTGTCCCGCATTTGCGCCTACCAGAAATGCAGATGAATAGTCACCCGATAAAAAATTAACACCACCGAATTGTGAGGTATCAGCAATACGATTGATCTCTAGTTGCAGGGCTGAAACTTCTTTTTGCAGCGCAGCTCTATCGGACGAACCATTAATACCGTTTTGTGCCTGCACGGCCAGTACACGGATCCGTTGTAACGCCGTGGTTACTTCGCTCAAAGATCCTTCTGCCGTTTGTGCCAAAGAGATACCATCGTTGGCATTACGCACTGCCATATTCAAGCCTAAAATTTGTGTCGTTAGGCGGTTAGATATTTGCAATCCAGCGGCATCATCTTTGGCGCTATTAATTCTAAAACCAGATGATAAACGTTCAAACGCAGTATTTAAGTTATTGGTCGACGTGGATAACTGTCGGGTAGCATTCAGCGACGACACATTCGTGTTAACGAATAAGCTCATTTTCTTTCTCCTAACGATTTTTTAGTGGCCGCCCGACTATTATTTTATGTTGTCGTAACGGTTACAGGACCTTGATTTAATTATTATTAGGTCTCTGTTATAGCGCTGGCTTATTATTATTTGAAGTTACCTGGCTGCTATGTAGAATTTATCGTACGGAAAGGGGGGATCCTTTAGAAAAATGATCAGCTAAATAATTAAAGTTAAATATTTCAATGATTTAATTGGAAAAACAAATAGGCCAAAGAGTGGTCTCCGGCCCAAATGCTCTGATATTAAGAGAGAGTGAGCGAAACTCTCAGCTGCCAGGTTCTTCTAGCCTGGTACACTCCTGGCTTCAAAGCCCAAACAGTAGGGTCTCAAAACCTAGGTTAACTAACTAATTAACCTAGTAAAGATAGAGCCGCTTGCGGGCGCTGGTTGGCCTGGCTCAGAATAGTTAAACTTGCTTGCTGAATAATCTGGTTACGGGTCAACTCTGCCGTTTCTGTGGCAAAATCCGTATCACGAATTCGTGACCGTGCACCGGATACGTTTTCTGTAATATTGCTCAGATTACGAATAGTAGATTGGAAACGGTTCTGTAAGGCACCGAGGTCTGCACGCACGCCACCGATGGTAGAGATGGCCTCAGATATTGAGGTCAGCGCTGCTGACGCATCCGCTGTGGTTGCAACCGAAACATTACTAATACTTAAACCAGATGGGCCAAAACCGCCCGCTCTTTCCAAGTTAACAGATATGTTTTGTCCACCGTTTGCCCCTACCAGGAATGTTGCAGAAAAGCTTCCGGCCAGTAAATTGGTAGTACCAAACTGAGTATCGGTGGATATACGGCTGATTTCAGTCGTCAATGCTTGTACTTCTTTTTGCAAAGCAGCACGGTCAGAAGATGAGTTGATACCGTTTTGTGACTGCACCGCGAGCTGGCGTATACGTTGTAGTGAAGATGTGACTTCACCTAGCGCGCCTTCTGCGGTTTGGGTTAACGAAATCGCATCATTGGCGTTTCGCACGGCTTGGTTTAAACCTTGCACTTGAGTAGTCAAACGATCGGTGATCTGTAGACCGGCGACATCATCTGCTGCGCGGTTAATACGAAAACCTGATGAAAGGCGTTCAAAAGACGTGTTTAAACTACTTGATGAATTGAACAAATGGCGTTGCGCGTTTAATGACGAAACGTTGGTATTTACGAATAAACCCATGATTTTCTCCTACACTCTCAGTCCAGCAGTCGCTGGCAACCAAAGTACATTTTGGTGGTTAAATAACACTAAATAGAATAATGACTTGGTAAATAAATCATTATTACTGGCTCTCTCCCAAATGTTATCGACACTGACTAAAATCTCTTTAACTAAATATTGCCGTATTTTGCCAAAGCGGCAATATACTGCCAGTTTAGTAATTGCTAATTAATTGAATTTAAATAAATTTATCTATTTTTAAAGAAAAAAATGCATATGAAATTTATAGCAAAACTTAGAGGTACCTCGGATGGCACACTACTGTTGTTAGCCTATGGGGAAATGTCAGTTTACAAAATGGGCCGTCAGCTAGGAGACCAAGGAACTCAGCCTCATAAGCTTAGATTTACCAAGGGTAGCCAAGATGATGCTAGCGAAGAGTGAGTGCAGCCAACACCGCTGCTGTTTCAAGGAAGACATGTATATATGAGTGACGACTCTTCTCAAAAGCAGCAAAAAAATAATATCGACCTTGCCTGTATTAATCTGGATGCGTGAACCGTTTAATCTGAACTCCCCTAGATATAATCAAACAGAGACAAGCCAGTTACCCGTGAGAAAGTAGCCTGGGCGGCTTGCAGAGCGGCTTCTTGTTTGCTTAACTCAGATACAGCTTGTGCATAATCCACGTCTTCGATATTAGAACGGGCAGTCTTGTTGGCTATTTCCAAATCAAGATTAGACTCCAGCACAGATTGCGCCACGTTCATTCTGCCGCCTAACGCTGAGGTGGCATGACCAATACTGGTTAAACCGTTATCCAATCCTACCAATGCATCGTTGAGCGCCACTTGATAGTCACCGTCAGCAAGGCTGTCATCACGTAAATTAATATAAAAATCATTGAGGGTTTCAGTGATATTCTTTTTTACCGGCTGTTGCAGGGCAAAATTGACCGTATCACCAACACCTCCACTAATAGAAAATTCTTGGCCATTAAAGACAAAAGGCTCACCACTGATAAAAGGTTGTGTGGCGACTGTGGTGCCTAAACCCACATTGCTTATTTCGACCTGAACAGCTCCAACAATGCTGATCTGAAATTCATTATTGGCCCCATTTACACCATCATAATTGGCTTTATGAAATTTATCGAACTGATCTTGAACCGTAATTGCTGACGTTGCTGAGGTCAAGCCTACGCTGGAGATTATGTTACCGGTTAGACGGGCAAAAACGTCTTCAAATACTGCCTTACCGGAGTGGTTTACTGCCAATGATAAGGTATTTGACACCTGAATCTCATTGATCCCGTCATCTCCCTCAAAGGCATATTTATTGCCCGCCGCACCTGGGTCATAACTAAATGCCGGCGAAGCAGATTGATAACCGGCAAAAAAATATTCACCGTTTGCACTTTGGCTGTTCATGGCATCGAATATTTCATCCCGTATTTGGCCAATCTCGATACTGATAGCTTTGCGATCATCGACATTTAGTGCGCCGTTACCTGCCTGGATCATCAATTGTCGGGCCCGGTTCACGCTGTCAGTAATATTGTCCAGTACCGTCTCTTCCTGCTCAAGGCTGTTGGTTAGCAAGTTATTATTTTTTTTATACTGGCCAATAAGGTCAATTTCCTCAGTCAGGCGGATCACCTGCGCCGCGCCCACGGGATCATCCGAAGGACGCAGCAATTTTTTACCCGATGCTAACTGGCGTTGCACATCAGACAAATCCCCTTGATTTTCCAATACAGAACGAATACTGCGATCGTACAATTGACCGGTAGAAATACGCATAACTACACTCTCATCTTATTCTTATTTAACCATGCTTAAAATCGTGTCGAACATCTCTTGTGCTGTATTTAATAATCGCGCCGCAGCGGCATAGGATTGCTGAAAACGGACCAAATTTGCCGCTTCTTCATCCAGACTGACACCGGAGACTGAATCGAACCAATCTTTGGACTGTATTTTCAATGCCTCTGCAGCTTGCACCGCCACATCCGCATTGGCTGACTTATGGCCTATATCGCTGACAATATTGGCATAAGCCTCGTGAAAACTAACCGGTTTACCTGAGCCACTATGACTGAGCTGCATAGTATTTATGTTCTGCAAATTTGCCATCTGTAATGCATTACGGTTATCGTTTAGTCCATCGGTATTATAGTGGATAACAAAACTGTCCCCGCCTTTGGGCACACCCTGTAAACTGAAGTCGTAACCTGGGTAGTCGTCTAATGCACTGAAGGCTGCGGGCCAAGGTGCGCCACCCGCCTCAGCCTGACCCAACACGTTATCCAGTGAACCCGCGCCCGTCACAGTAGTGATCAGGTTATTACCACTGTCTAAAACCTGATAATCCGTGGACGAAGTGAATACAATTTTCGCTGGCGCGCCCACACCGCCGCCAGGCGCCGCGCCTGGCCCATGTATTCCCCCTGCACCATTAAAAGCTGACGCACCGGCGTCACTAAAACTGTTATCGACCAAAGTATGGCTAACATCAGTCGATGTGAGCTTAGCATCCCCTAAATTGTTGATATTGGCTTCAATTACCATGGGGCTGGCGAAGGCTAAGTCTTCTGGACGGGTCATAATAACGTCGATTTTACTGGCCACGTCTTTAGTGGGTTGCAACAAAAACTGATCGCCAGGGGTATAGCTGGCACCCTCTTGAAACTGTAGTTCAATCCCACCCAAAACCTTATTAAAGGTAGCGCTTTGTGCCGTTAACCCCATATAAATTTGACTCACTGGCACACCATTTACATCGGTAACCGGCGATCCATTGGGATTTAATAGGGCCACGGTCACATCCACTGTCGGCGGCACTCCAGGCGTTACCGCATCAAAGGTGACCTGGTAATCGGCACTGGTTATCTCACTTGCAGCGCCTTGGGCAATACGTCCGCTCATCACGCCGCCAGTATCAGCATTACCCTGATAATTCAAACCCAAAATGGTAGGCCGGGAGAAAACATCACTGCCCAGTTGCTGGTCGAAATCCATCCCATTTCTATTTTGGGTGTTAATAGACTCGGCCACAGCCAGGGCTATTTGTCCCAGTTCACGGCGCCCCGGTTCCAGCACTTCATCCCGATAACGAAACAAGCCCCCCATGTTGCCACCAAGTCCCGTTTCCTCGATATTAAGCACAGTGGGTTTACCGTTACTCGATAGTTGCAGGGACTTATAGTGTAAATCTGCATTATGGTTAAATTGCAATAGATTAAAAGTACCGTCTTGCAATACCAGTGACTCGCCAGAGGTAAGGTTGACCATCACGGCCCCGTCATCGTTGGCATTGATCCGCGTTTCAATAGAAACTAAGCCCGACAATTCTAGAATAGCGTTGTCACGGTGATTTTTAAGGGCACCAGGCTCGTCATTAGGGTTATTGGCCTGACTGATGCGAATAGAATCGTTCAAGTTCGCTATCGATCGCACCAGGGAATTAACGTTGTTCAGTGATGCTGCAAATTCAAAGTTGAGTTCACGCTCTTTGTCTGCCAGAAAATTAGATATCGTACTGATCTGACCAATCATAGACTTTGCTTCTCCCAGCACTAAATGGCGCCCAGCCATACTGGTAGGATCGTCAGTGGCGGTTTGCATAGCAGAAAAAAATCGGCTCATACTACCCGATATGCTGTTAGCTTCACTGGCAAAAACGTTATCCAATACTAAGGTTTTGCTCCAAAACGCTTCCTGCTCACCCAAGGTAGTGGTATCCCGGCGTAACTGGTTTTGCGCAAACACATTGATCACCCGTTCGGTGGTTGACTGGCCCACGCCTCCCAATAAATCACTGACAAAATGGGTCCGCTCCCGCACATAACCTTCGGTATTAACGTTGGCAATGTTATTACCTGTGGTACCGAGCAACTGATTACTGGCCTCAATACCTGTGCGCGCAATAGACAGCAAATCAGCCGTTCTGATCATGGGTTATGCTCCGCTTTGACACTGGCTATGGGCTCCATTTCATTAAAGTGCGCACTATTTAGTACAGCCAAAATCTTGTTAGCGTAACCAGGATCAGTGGCATAGCCGGCTTGTTGCAACTGTTCAAAGTAGCGCTGGGGCTCTGCACTATGGGTAAGAGCGTGCTGGTAACGAGGATTTTCTTTAACAAAGACTACGTAATCATCCATCGCATCGGCAAAAGAAGAGTAAGCACGGAATTCGGCTTTTTTAGGCGTAGCCAGTCCTTGCTCAAATTCCAGGGTATTCACTATGGCTTTGTCACCTTGCCATCTGGGATCTGCCTTTATGCCAAACAAATTGTGGGTGTTACCCTGGGCATTATGCATCATGTATTTACCCCAACCCGTTTCAACCGCTGCCTGAGCTAGCATGGCGTTAGGATCGAGTCCTAATTCTCTGGCAGCGACTTGCGCGGCAGGAAACAGTTGACGAATAAAAACCTCTGGAGAGTCAAAAGCCGACTCTTTGTAACCCAACATATCTGTCACAGGTTTGGCTAACCCTACCTGTTGCGCCTGTTCCACAGCCTTGATGCTATGACGGTTAATATTCGACAGGTTTCCGTCATTACGGATCACGCTAGCCGGGGTATAGCCTTCGGTGCCCTTACCAAGCTGTTTCACTATGATCTCTGCCAGGCCTATACTGCCCTTACTGGACATGTCTGTGGCCAGTTGCTGATCATGCATATCCCGATAAAACTTAACCTGTTCAGAGTTGAAGGGGCTGTCTTTATCGGCCATAACATCCTGTGCCTTACGCATCGATTTGAGCATCATTTGCACAAAAATCGCTTCAAATTGCTGGGCCGCTTCTTCAAGTGCACCCTTATCACCACTTTGTGCAGCACGGCGCAACGTGTCCAAACCTTGAATATCATTAGTGTTGCGTGACAGGTCAAACTGGCCCTGGAGTTTAAGAGATTGTTCCATAATGAATGCCCTCGATAAATTCTTATATGACCACAAGTTCGCCCTGCAAGGCACCTGCCTCACTGAGCGCTTCGAGTATGGCCATCAAATCACCCGGAGCGGCGCCCACCTCATTAACCGCCCTGACCAGTTGATCCAGAGTAACGCCAGGGTCAAATTTAAACATCCTGGAGTCATCGAGACTGACATCTATAATAGATTGTTGAGTGACCGCCGTTTCCCCACCAGCTAAGGCATTCGGCTGGGCTACAGTCTGGTTTTCAGCAATAGTAACGCTTAAGCCACCATGGGTAATGGCCGCAGGCAACAAGCGCACATCCTGGCCAATCACTATGGTCCCCGTACGGCTATTGATCACGATACGGGCCGGCGCTTTAGCGGGAACAAATTCAAAATTCTCCAATGTCGCCAAGAATCCGACTCTTTGTCCTACGCCTCTGGGGGCGCTTACCCGTACTGAAGCCGCATCGATGGGTGTGGCAATGGTATAGCCTTTATCCGGATCGGCTCCTAAACGTTGATTGATGGTGTCCGCCAGAATTTTGGCTGTAGAGAAGTCCGGAGAATGTAAATTAAGGGTTAAAAAATCGTTTTCCATCAGTCCGTTAGGTACAGCGCGTTCAACCAGTGCGCCATTGGCAATACGCCCAACTGTTGGGATATTCGAAACAATTTTTGAGCCATCTGCACCTTGTACACCAAAACCACTCACCACTAAACTGCCTTGGGCCACGGCATAAACGTTACCGTCAAGCCCCTTGAGGAAGGTTTGCAGTAGGGTACCGCCACGCAGACTAGCGGCTTCACCCACGGAAGATACGGTGATATCTATGGTTTGCCCCGGCTTTAAAAAAGGGGGTAATTCAGCATGTACTGCCACTGCAGCCACGTTTTTTATTTTGGGTTTTACATTGGTAGCCAGGCTGATACCGAAGTTGGACAACATAGTGCGAAAGCTTTGTTCGGTAAAAGGACTTTGCTCACCTGTACCAGGCAAACCCACCACTAAGCCATACCCTACCAATTGATTAGCACGTACCCCTTGCACACTGGCTAAGTCCTTTATCCGCTGGGCATGGCTAAAGGGTGCAAGTAGTAAGCTGCTGATAACCAATAATATTAAACATGATTTCATTCTATGCTCCTGCCTAAAAAGGCCAGTATTGGGAAGCGAAAAATTGGTTGAGCCAACCTTGTTTTTGCGCTGAATTAAAACTACCCGTACCACTATATTGGATACGGGCATTGGCAATTTTAGTGGACACAATTTCGTTATTGGGACTGACATCTGCCGGCCTGACCACACCGGTCAGGCGGATATATTCATTACCATTGTTTAAGGTCAGCCATTTCTCGCCCCGTACTAACAGATTTTGATTGGGCATCACCCGTATCACAGTCACCGAAATGCTGCCCACCAGATTGTTGCTCTGGTTGGCCGATGCATCACCGCTAAAGGCATTGCTGGATCCCACACTGAGCTGGATCGCCTGAGAGCCTAAATTAAGCGCATTACCGCCCAGGCCAATAACAGGATTGACGTCCATCTGGGAGTCTTTTGCGGTTGACGTGCCGGCGGATTTGGTCGCCCGGGTATTTTCCTGCAAGTTCACCGTAATAATATCCCCTACGCGGCGAGCTTTGACATCGGCATACAGGCTGTTGGCAAAATCGACTTGAAAGATAGCGCCATCGTCGGCAATTTTCTGCTGCGGCACGTCCGCTGCAATAGGCGCATAATAGGGATCATTGGGCATAACATCTGGCTGCCGAGTACTTTGACACCCGCCTACTGCCAATGCTAAACCAAGTACACTGATGATTTTCATTAGACTAGCCATTAGAGTTGTTGAATGACCTGACCGAGCATCGAATCGACTGCTGATATAACCTTGGAATTCATTTCATACAAGCGCTGACTTTCAATCAGGTTAACCAGTTCTTCGGTAACATTGACATTTGAAGTTTCAAGGGCGCCTTGTATCACTGTTCCCAGTCCTTCCAGGCCGGGTACACCCTGGATTGGCGCGCCACTTACCGCAGTCTCAACATACAAGTTTTGACCAATGGGCTGCAGACCTGTGGTATTGACGAAGTCAGATACACTGATTTGTCCCAGTACCTGAGAATCGGCCTGGCCCCTGATGGAAGCAGATACTTCACCATCCTGAGAAATCGTTATTTGCTGGGCGTTTTCCGGTATCGTAATAGTGGGCTGCATTAAAAACCCCGCACCTGGCGTCACAATCTGACCCTGATCGTTTAACGTAAACTGACCATTTCGGGTATAAGCGGTGCTGCCATCGGGCTGCAGAATTTCAAAAAAACCCCGCCCCTGAATAGACATATCCAGTGCATTTTCTGTGGTCAGCATATTGCCCTGAGTATGGGATTTTTGCGTGGCCACCACCTTGCTACCCGCCCCTAGCATAAGCCCTGAAGGCAGTTCGGTATCCGCTGAAGAGCGCCCGCCAGGTTGATTAATATTTTGATAGAGTAAATCTTCAAAGATCGCCCGGTCTTTCTTAAATCCCACTGTGCTGGCGTTAGCCAAATTATTCGAAATAACCGCCACATCAGTTTGCGCGGCGTCGAGTCCTGTTTTACTGATCCATAATGCTGGGTGCATAAGACACCTCCACTGACAGATTTAAATTTGCAAAAACCTTTTTTAGATAATGCGCAGTAATTGATTACCGCGCGTATCCAGATCACTTGCGCTTTTCATTAGTTTGACTTGCATTTCGTAATGTCGTTGCAGGCTGATCATATCGACCATTTCTTTCACCGGATTAACGTTACTGCCCTCCAACATGCCAGTGCGCACACTGATAGTAAGATCCATTGCCGCCAGTTCACCGCTTTTTTGCCGGAACAGGCCATCTGTGCCCCGCTGCACATTTTGCACATCAGGATTAACCAGCTTCAAACGCCCTACGTCTTCCAGAATGGTTTCTGGTGCCCCCTGAGGCCGGACAGATATCGTACCGTCACCGGCAATATTTATATTCGACAAAGGAATAGGCAAAAAAACCGGTCCATATTCACCCATCACAGTATGCCCAGATGAATCCTGTAACTGGCCATTGGCACTTATTTGGAAGCTACCGTTGCGGCTATAGGCTTCATTACCATCAGCATCCAATACTGAAAACCAACCCTCGCCCTGAATAGCCGCATCTAGCTGACGATCGGTCTGGATCATGGCGCCGCCTTCATAATTATTGGCTGGGTTTTCGGTCATTGAAAACACCCGAGTCGGCAAGCCTTCGCCGAAAGCCGGCATCGCTCTGGCTTGTTCCAGTTGAGCCTTAAAGCCGGTCGTTTGGGCGTTGGCCAGGTTGTTTGCCTTGACGGCTGTGGCAAAGAGATCTTGTTTGGCACCACTGGCAGCGATATAGAGCAATTTATCCATGACAACTTCTTGACTAAAAAGGAACCTAGCTAGAACTGTGCAAGTAAAGTGCCACCAATATAAAACGCTTTCATTCCAGACCAAAAGGGTAGTTTAAGAAGGTATAAAAAAGACCGCTGAGTAGCGGCCTTTTAGGGTATATCAAGGGCAAAATATTAACGAATATTCAGTATGGTCTGGTTAAGCTGATTATTCACTTCAAGGGCCCGGGAGTTGGCCTGAAAATTACGCTGGGCGATGATCAAGTCAATCAATTCAGTGGTTAGGTTCACATTTGCTTGCTCAAGGGCTGATGAATTAATATCACCAAAGGTCCCTGTTGTCCCCTCTCCAGCTAAGGCTTCACCGGATAAAATACTCTCTTTCCACTGGGTATTACTCTGCTGGGTCAAACCTTGATCGTTGGCAAAACGGGCCAGCGCCACACGAACAATAGGCTCAGAGGTACCGTTGGAATAGGTGGCCCGTACTAGCCCATCGGCGCTGATATTAATGCCGGTTAGCCTCCCTACGGCCAAGCCGTCCTGATCCAGTGAGGTCACTTCAAACGTCGAAGCAAACTGAGTAGGTTCATCCGGGGTAGCTTTACTTGGATCAAAGGCAAATTTAGTGATAATAGATTGAGTTGGATCCGAGCCATTGGCCAAGATTGCAGCGCCCAGGGGCACACTGGTAACATTACCCGTTGCACTGGCAGTGCCATCAGCATTTTCAATACTGATAAAATCACCGCCACTGCTAAATTTCATACGGTAACCGGCGATTTCGTTGCCAGCACCTAATGATGCTCCGCCCACAACGTTAACCGTACCGGCAACCCCCGCAGCATCACCTTGAGTATTCAGCGGAATATCATCCATATAAGTTGCCACCACCCATTCATTACTCACAGCAGGATCGGCGTCCTTCATAAAATAATAGCTCATCACATGGCTGTCACCCAGAGAATCAAAAGTGGTAACCGAAGTGGCCGCATTGTACGTAAGCGGATCGGCCGGATTAAAAAAAGTCAGGTCGACCGCATCGTCTGCAGCGGGTAAATTCATTTTTAATGACACTTCCGCGGTAGGCTGGGGTGAGCCAGATGAATCGGGAATACGCACCGGCTCAGTAGTACTTAAGGCCACTGAGGATGACGAGCCATCGGCATTGACGGGAAAGCCCAATAAGTTGTCGCCGTTAGAGTTAACCACAAAGTTCTCTGCATCTAACTTAAACATACCGGCACGAGTAAAGGAAAATTCCCGGGATTCAATTTCAGGCACAGTTGCAAAAAAGCCGTTACCGGTAATGGCTAAATCCAGTGAGTTATTGGTAAATTGCAAACTTCCCTGGGAAAACTGCTGAGCCACTTCTTGCGTGATCACGCCGTCACCCACCTTGGTTTTACCCCCTGCAAGCAATGATGATGCATAAACATCACCGAATTCGGCCCGTGATTCTTTGAAACCCACAGTGTTAACGTTTGCTATGTTATTTGCGGTCGTATCTAAGTCTCGTTGCGCGGCTGATACACCGCTTAATGCAATATTAAAAGACATCGTTAATTCTCCTGTTAACCACCGAGTTGAATGACGTCGTCAAGTTTGACACTTACATCACCATCAAGATTTAAAATAATGCCCTGGCTGCTACCAGCTAGGCTGACGCTATCTACATGCCGATTCACTGCTGTTACTAATTGTTGCGGCTTACCGCCCAGATCACCCTGTGCTTTGATCACATAGTTGCCGGGTGGCAATAAATTTCCCCCGACATCTTTGCCGTCCCATGCAAATTGCACGTTACCGGCATTTTGGGTACCTGCATTGATTTTTTTGATGATTTCACCCGCCTGATTTTCTATGGTAATTTCCATATTTTGTGTGGTCCCATCATTAATCACCACACCGGAAATCCCCTGCCCTTCGCCGGCCATGTAACCGATATCGCCTTGCAACAGCACTTGCTGACCAATCAGACTGGACGCTTGCAGCGCTTGGTTAGAGGTCATGGAACTGGCAAAGGACTCAAACTTATCGTTTAACTGACTGATACCATCAGCCATAGTGAAACTGGTCATCTGGGCAACCATTTGGTCGTTATCAACCGGCTTACTCGGATCCTGATTCGCTAATTGTTCGGTAAGCAACGAGAAAAAATCTTCCTGGGAAAGGTTCTGCGCACTCTTGTCCGCCACCGGCACGGTTTCAGGCTGCCAGTACAGATCGCTGTTTAAACCGTTTTTAATTAATGTATCCACGTCTCTTCCTCGCTATTAAGCCGTTCACGTATCAGTGTTAGCTGCCTTGGCCCAAGCGTAATACGTTTCTAAAAATTCGTTTGGTGGTATCGGCAACCTGAACATTGGTTTCGTAGGCTTTTGACGCTGACATCATGTCTGCCATCTCTTCCACTATATTAACGTTGGGTTTGTAGATATAACCGTTTTCGTCTGCCATGGGATGTCCGGGGCTGTATTCTATTTGCAAAGGCTTTTGACTTTCCACTATGCCCAGCACTGCGACCCGGCTACCCACACCTTGATCTTCAGTGGCGCGCTGCAATTGAGCCCCAAACACCGGGTGACGAGCTTTATAGGTTTGCTCATAACTGCTGCTGACACTGTTTGCATTAGCCACATTACTGGCCGTGGTATTCAATCGAACACTCTGGGCACTCATACCTGTGCTGGCGATATCCATCACGTTAAATAAACTCATTAACCCTGTCCTCCACTGATTGCTTTTTTCATACCTTTAATTTTACCGTTTATAAACTCCATTCCCGCTTGATAACGTAGACCGTTATCAAGGAAGTTATTCCGCTCTATTTGCACATCAACGGTGTTGCCATCACCTGTATCGGGTTGGTTAGGCATACGAAATTCGATTTCACCATTGCCTTTTGTATGACCTTGAATATGATTTTCATGGGTACGAGTCAGGTTTTGATCCCGAGAATGCCGAGCATTTTTCATCGCATCTTGAAAATTAATATCTCGAGCCTTGTACCCTGGGGTATTAGCATTGGCAAGATTTCCAGCAATCACTTCCATACGCTCGGTACGAACCTGCAGTGCCTTGTGATGAAATCCCATCAACTTATCTAAACTTATCGCCATAATAAAAACTCCTCATTTGCTGGAGTTATAGCAATAGCTATGCCAAAAATATTTAAACTATAGGGGGGAGATGGCGTAAGATACTGAAAAAATTAGCTTTTCTTAGTGTAATAAAGGCCGGGATGACAGCGTAACATGCTAAATTGAGTACTAAGACTGGACAGAGATTCTGATGCGCCAACAAATAACGGCCCCTCAGGCGGCAGGCAGGCGGCAATTTTTTGCAGGATTTTTTGTTTTGACCGCGTAGAGAAATAAATCAATACATTGCGACAAAATACCATATCAAACTTACCCACCTTGCAGAAAGAGTCAAGCAAGTTAATGGGCATAAATATCACCATCTTACGTATTTCCATTTTTAAGCGGCGATTGACACTCCCTGGAGCCTCACTGGATTCAAAAAATTGGGCTTTACGTGCTTCAGACAAGCCTCTGGAAAGAGCAATACTGTCGTATTGTGCCGCTTTACAATGCTTAATCATATCGCTGGAAATATCCGTACCCACAATTTGCACTCCCCCCATAAACGCCCCCGGATGTTGCCGCTTATATTCGGCGATAATCATGGCAATAGAATACGCTTCCTGGCCAGACGAACAGGCTGCACTCCAAATACGCAAAGGTGTGCGCAGGGGGGCATAGGTTGGTAACAGGGTATGCTTTAGAATATCGAAGGGATAGGTATCCCTGAACCACAAGGTTTCATTGGTCGTCATCGCATTGATGACAGCATTATGAAGTTGCACATCCCGATTGGCCGTTACTTTAACGATTAATGCCGACACAGAGTCGATATTATACTTGGCCACAAGAGGGGATAATCGGCTCCGTACCAAGTACTGCTTATTATCCCCTAATACAATGCCGCATTGGTGTTCCAAAAACTGGCAGAATACTAAATATTCCTGTGCACCAATATTATTATCAGACAATATACTTTCCTTTTCTACCGCGACTGATTGACCGTTATTTATTACCAAACCACTTTTGTACCGACGTCACTAATTCGTCGGGATGAAATTTGGCAATAAAGTCATCGGCCCCGACTTTTTCCACCATGGCCTGATTAAACACCCCGCTCAATGACGTATGTAAAACCACATGCAGTTTGTGCAAAGTCGGATCGTTTTTTATCTCTGCGGTTAAGGTATAGCCATCCATTTCTGGCATTTCAATATCCGACACCAATACCCCAACTCTGTCAGTAACATCACCGGTTGGGGCCGCGATTGCTTTCAAGCGGTTGAGGGCTTCCAGGCCATTTTTAGCCACTTCAATTTCAAGCCCCAGTGTGGCCAGCGCCTTTTTCACCTGATTGCGAGCCACAGATGAATCATCGGCAATAAAGATGATTTTTTGTTGGGCATTTTTCACCCTGATATTAGATACATCTTCACTCACTGCCGTGCTGATAGGGGATATATCGTTGAGAATTTTTTCGACATCAAGAATCTCAATTAATTCTTTTTCAAACTCGGTCACAGCGGTCAGGTAGCTTCCTCGACCACTGCCTTTGGGCGGTGGCATGATGGCTTCCCAGTTGGTATTGATAATACGCTCTACTGCCCCCACCAAAAAACCCTGTATTGAACTGTTATATTCAGCAATGATCACAAACGCATTGCCCAAATCAACAATTTTTTTGCCTCCTGTCGCCAGGCTCATGTCAATCACCGAAATGGTCTTGCCACGAATATGCGCAATCCCCCGTACTAACGGATGAAGCCTGGGTATAGATGTCAAGGGTGGACATTGCAAAACTTCGCGAACCTTAAAGACATTAATACCAAACTTTTGTCGACCATTGAGTCGAAATAACAATAATTCCAATCTGTTCTGTCCCACCAATTGGGTACGCTGGTCGACGGAATTCATAATTTCGGACATGAAACACTCCAATAACGTTAAAAGTCGGCTTAATTGTTGCTTTGAAGCTATTTACCGAGGCGAATTTCCACGATCCCGGCGCCAATCGTCTGTTTTTTGACGCTACGTAATCGTTTAATTTCCATGAGCATAGACAAATTGGTCATAAGTAAAATGAATAAGACCCACTTCCACCAGCCGACAGCCTGCTTACTCGCTAGTATTGTGTATAGCTTTTGTCAATTTGCCCTGGCAAATGATATGACACCACGGGATAGCATTCGTAAAGGGGCTGAACAATATGTTACTTCCCGGTATGTGCTATCGGCACATTCGTCCCTAAACATTAGCGCCGCTCAAATAGATAAGCGCGTAAGTATTCCCGGTTGCCCTGACCCCATTGAATACAGTGCTAGCAACGAAGCCTTTAACCAAAGCAATATTGCCGTAAAAGCGTTTTGTAACCATACTCACTGGTATATGTATCTAATGGTCAGTGCAATAGAGATGCAATCTGTGGTGGTAATGGCCAACGCGGTCAGTCCGGGGACTATATTAACCGATAAAAACCTAACAATAATAGACATGAATAAAAGTTTAATGCGCAGTACCACTTATGCCGATATCCAACATGTAATAGGCGCAAGAATAAAGCGTAGAGTCAGACCAGGCCAACCTGTGTCCCCAAATAATTTATGTTTTGTATGCAAGGGTGATAGAATTGTGATTAATGCTTCCCTTGGCCTTATGCAGGTCAAGGCAACGGGTATAGCCATGGAAGATGGCAATATTGGCGAGACAATCTCTGTTAAAAATACTCGCTCCAAAAAACAAATTGATGCCCGTATCACCAATACCCGTGAGGTAGCGGTTAATATTTAAGCCCCAATACAGGCCCGTCATTTACCTGATATGGGTTAAAAATAAAAAAATTGGTTTTATGCTAAAGAATAGTTCCCGCCTGCCGATAGATTGGGTGAGGAATTCAAAAGGTGGTGGATAATAAAATGTCTATAAATAATGTAAACAACAATGGTCATAAACCAGTGTTAGAAAATCAAAAGCTTAGCCAGCAACAAGCGCAAAATGCTGGCGATAAAAGACTTGTCAAGCAAGAAACCAGCAGCCAAACTGTTCCCCAGGATTCAGTATCCTTGACCCAGTCAGCACAAACGTTAAGTCAGGTGCAGACAAGAAATGTTGAGGCACCGGTTAATCAGGAAAAAGTCGATCGCTTGAAACAGGCCGTACAAAACGGCGAATATAGCGTTAATGCACAGAGCTTGGCAAAAAATATAACGGCCCAGGAATTAAATATATTTGGTAGAGACTAATATCGGTCCCATACTTATTGCCTAGCCAATCAAAGGCACATCTTATGTCAGAATTAATAAGCGCCATCACTATCCAATTTGATCATCTTGAAAACCTCAAACTCGCCCTTGAAAGTGAGCTGCACCTCATTAGCTGTCGAAATGCAGAATCGCTGATCACGTTACTCAAAAATAAAGAAGCACTGCTGGAAACCATCCAGGTTCAAGACAACCTAATTGCCACGGCATATAATGCCAGCACGGAAATCGAGCGCAATACTGAAGAAGTGCAATCTCTGTTTGACCACGCCCAATCTCTGATATCACAGTGCGCTTATCGAACCAAGATTAACCAGACTGCCGTAGAGCAAGGGCAATTGCGACTCGGACACTTGCGCACATTATTACTCGAAGCACGGGCGAAAGAATCCATGACTTACGATAAAACTGGTAAAGCCCAGGGTGGAAAAAAAATCCGGGGCGTAAGCGTTTAACCTCGCGGTTATATACTCAAAATCATTGAAGTTGCACCTAGGCGGCAAAGAACTCAGCCCCATGAGCTTAGTTGGCCTAAGTGGCGGGTGGGGAGTAAGAGCAGCCATCAAGGAAGATAGGGATAAGCGTTTAAACTGCCTCACGGTAACGCCGAGCCATGGACTAAACTAATAATAGTGCACATCCTTCACCCGTTTTGGCCTGGCTGTAGACAGGTATATTTGATACACCCGCTTAAAATCCAGCTCCAATTCGGTAGCATACATATCATCCCCGACCGGATAGCTCTTGATCACCCGCGCACCGCGAATAACACCTTGCACTGAGCTGTTTAAAGTTTCATCCGTTAACAGCATATTGGCCAGAGTTTGCCCCCCTTGCACTTTTTGGCCGTAAACCTGCTCGGTCAGCTCCCGGTATGCATCTAGTTTCGAGGCCTTAATAGCCATCAGCATTTTACGGGTTTGTCCTTGTCCATGCTGAGCGGCAATGGGCGCATAACCTATGGCCGATATCACCGGGTAAGTCTCTGGCTCAATGACTTCCCACTCAACTTGCTTGTCAAAAACAGATGAACAGCCCCCTAGCAAAGCACAAATACTGAGTAATAAAATGTATGACTTTTTCATGCTAAATTCCCGGTAACCTGAAGTGTAGGTGTATGTTCAATGTCAATTCACAGCAATATTCGTACCTATTGGCGTAAACTCTTTGCTGTTGAGCCGGTTACTCGCTCCTATACCCTGCGGAGTTGCCCCCTTTGACTGCGTTATTTGTATTGGACACAAGAAAGCTATGGCATGGCGCAACACACATGCCTTATATTTGACGATTTGAATTGCCACTGTTCTGTGTATTTGAGATCACTTGGGTATAAGGCATGGAAAATGCTAGCACCTGTTTACATTCCCATGCCGGGTGTTATCAACGTCAATTTATTGCCTATCGATAACAAATATGAACACCGGCGCTATGAGTAAGAGAAGATCAAAATGCCAAGTGTTTTGCAATTATTTGTATTGCCGGCTCTCACCTTAATGTTCAGCCTGGGTGCACAGGGCGCATGGTTTGAAGCAAGCGGTCAGGCCGCTATCCACAACAGTGATAAACAAGCGGCCAAACAACAGGCTACGCAAGAAGCAATTAAGCAAGCCCTGCTATTTGCCGGTGCGTCTGTCAGCAGTGTACTGGAGATGAGCAATGGACTGCTTGAACAAGACAGGGTCGAAATCCGCAGCTCCGGTGAGGTCAACGATCTGCAGCTTATCAGTGAAACCTACCACGACGGCTACGTGTCTATCAGTATCCGGGCCGATATATTCGCCCAGCAAACCACCTGCCGGGCAGCCCAATATCAAAAGAACATAATTACCGCCTGGTTCCCAATCAAACATCAGGAACAAACATCAGTGGGGAATATGAGCGGTTTTGGGCAAACGATTACCGAACACTTCAAGCAACACTTTAACCGCCATAGTCGTTACTCGGCCATATCAGCAATCGAACCCTATTACCTCTCTCCCGACCACACAGACATCAAAAATTCAGTGTTAAGCCTGGCGCGTAAGAGCAATAGCCAGTTTGTACTGGTAGGGGAAATAAGCGAGTTTTCAGTTGAGCCGCAAAGCCAGAATAGTCTGCTTTTTTGGCGCTCGGCATCGCTGATGCGTAACTTTACCTTACAGCTGGATTTATTCGATGGCAATACTGGCAAAATCATAACAGACAATGTTTCAGCTATCAGCGCACCCTGGGAATTTGCTTTACACCAGCCGGTAAACAATTCCAGCCCGGCGCTGTGGCAATCGGCATTTGGCCATTCGGTCAGCACCTTGTTACAGGAAAACGCCCGGCGCATTGATGAAGCGATCAGCTGTCTGCCTGCCTACGCCAGAGTATTACAGGTCAATGATGAACAGCTTACTGTTAACATTGGCACTGACCATGGCGTACAAAACGGCGATGAATTGACATTATTCCAACTAAGCCAGTTTTTTGACTCCAGTGGCAACATGCATCAGCAATTTCATCTGCATCCGCAAAAAGTAAAAGTTATCAACACATTCGTGGCAACGGCAGTCGTAACCTCGATATCGGGTGCCCCACTGGCTAATATTCAAGCAAACGACTTTGTTGCCAGACGTTAAGGCTGTTAATCCCCAGTTAGCTGGGTAATAATGTACCTCGATTTGGTCCCCGTAGTTTAATGGATAAAACGAGCCCCTCCTAAGGGCTAGATCTTGGTTCGATTCCAGGTGGGGACACCATTTCCCAAATCGCTAACTATCTCAGTTAATCTAAAACCGCTCCAGGCCCTGTAAATAAAGGCTTTCCCCCGTAAATTAGCCATCTCTTAGTTTTATCAAAATTAACCAAAATAGCTAAAAACTTATGCCGCTAGTAGCACATGTGTAGCACAGCATTTTTTGTTAAACGCCATTACTCTCAAGGCCTTGAAGAGAACCATGGCAAAAAATGAGATCCTGATGTCTGAGAATCGCTTCAAATTCACCTTAATACGCCTAGAAAAGCTCGAACCGCTTAGTATACGCGCACCTCAACTCAGGTAGAGTCAGGGATGGGATGTCTACCGCTGCTACAGCGTTAGAACTGGCTTCGGTCAGAAGTACGTCACAAAATCCCTTTTCCAAGCTACAGCAGTTTGCTGAATCGCTTAGTGGAGAAGAGCAGCACTACCTACTGGAATTACTATTAGCGAAAAATTGACAATCAGGTCTACTGATATCTATTGCCCAATCTGCTGGTGATATGCCGTATTTTAGAAAAAGCTTTATCACATGATCGAGCTTCTAATGTTGAGGTAAATTGACTGCGAGCCCATTTATTCTAGGGTTTCCCCCCTAGCGAAACATCCTGTCTAAGTATCGGAATATCCAAATAAATGGGACCGATATCACGCCGTATAAATTTTTTAATCTATGGTTCATAGTAAAAACACACGTGTATTAACGCCGCCAAAAAAGGCCGAGCAACCGCGAGGACAAGCCTGCGCTTTTTTGCGGGTGATTATGCTTAGCCTTGTTAACTGTTGCAGACAATGCCTATTACCTTGTTAATACATTTTTCCACTGCAAAATTATTTTTAAACTTGTAAGAAAGTCTATAGTGAACCTCAGTTTTTCCTGTGTGTAAACGACTTAGAAACCTCGTCATATCGGCATTGTGATAGTATGCGTCTTTTGAAATCACGCCTTCAATAGAAGCTAGCTCTTTATTGAAAACCTCAAGAGCAGACCTGATTACTATTTGAGGGAATTGATTTTCACGATGTACATAAAACAGCTCTTTAGTCCCTGGCATCATGTACTCAACTACTTTTTTTACTTGGTGAATCATTCTACAACCAAGCGATTTTAAAACTTCTTGGATATCGTCGTGACTAACTGACAATGGTCAAACGCCTTAAGACAGTTACCGCCCAAATATGGGCCGCAAGTCTGGCGCAATAATGGCGAAGCCGCGCCACGTTTACGTCCCAGCGAGCGACACAATTTGTTTGTTATAATTATATTGCGTATTTAAGTAAATTTAACAAGATAGCCATAGACTCAATATCATCGTGCATAGACAATTCGGCTTCAAAAACGAGGCCGTTTTGATGAAAAACACAAGAATTTTCAAGCTTTTTTCTCCGGCAGAATCGATGCTAAAGATTGGTAACTCGTTACATGCATCGGGGTTGTTCGGACTAAACTTTGACGAAACTACGAATTGAATGTTGTGAAATTCAATCCAGATTTCAATATCTTTGACGTCAATCTTTAGCTCTTTTATTTGTGGAACGCCTCCTTGAAAAGCATTTATATTTTCGATAAACCGAAAATAGAGCTTAGGGTGATATATCACTTATTTCATCTGTGATTTTTGGATAGTCTTACATGGGCTTCCTTGTAATTATGACACCAGCCGTAACCGGCGCATTTGTAGTGAGCGGAGCGAACAAAGAATGTGACCGATTTTACGGCCTTTTTAGGTGTAATCTGCATCTGGTTTCAGCGCCTGCGATACGTAATTTATAAGTGAAATCGCTTTTAAGCTATGTGTGTTGTTCCCGTAGTCTAATGATTCGCCATGCAGGACCATATGCCAATTAAGAAGATTGAAACCCTCTTCACGCTCATCTGGTAAAAGCTGCCGATGGTTTTGGGGGAGTCGTTAGAGCCTCAAATTACTCCTGTTCAAGTGCAAAGCAAAGTCTGATTGGGTTGACACATCGGCACGTTAACTATTTCGCATTGCATATCTTTTTAACAAATTGAGATTTACCGGTCCTAATATGGGACAGTTGTGGGTACGAAGAACAGAAGCGGCCTCGCATGTTAGAAATGTCTCGAGAAAAGCGACATTTTCTCTGTAAATGTTGTTGTCTTTTGTGCTGATGACTAAGTGCGGGAATAATCCGCAATAAGAATGTGTGCGAAACAAGGAAGGTAAAAAAAATGCACGCGATTGTTCCGGATATTCATGGCGACTTCATTGATGGCGGGAAATTTAACGAACAGGTAATCACTGACGTGCGGAATATGGTGGCTAATGGATCAGCTCACGCAATTATGGGCAACCATGAGTTGAACGCCATACTTTTCAACGAAAGCAACCAAGAGCGTACGGGTTGGTTACGAAACCGTAGCGATGACAATCGACGCCAGCATGGTACCTTCATCGCCGAGTATGGGTGTATGGGTGAGCTTGCAACCGATAGTCCAGAGGAACATCGGTTGATCGATGTTTTGGACTGGTTCAGATCTTTACCGCTATTTTTGGAATTCAACGACTTTCGTGTAGTGCATGCGCAATGGGATGCAGCCTCTATAGCGCTGATCTCCGAGTTGGATGCGTTTAGCATTAACAACTCGATAAAAGGCGCGCGTCTACGCAAGGCTGACTATGAATCTGTTGCAGACATTCAGTCCGTGATCGGCGCTGCTGTTGAGCGTAGTTTAAAGGGCACTGAAGCTGCCCTTCCTGACGGTTATAGTTTTTTGGATCATCATAAAAAGCCTCGAAAGCACGTCAGGTTGAAATGGTGGACAACCGGCACACGCAGCTATAGAAACCTGGCGCTGTCTGTAAAGGACCCACAAGCTTTACCCGATGAGCTAATACACGGCCTGAGTGAATTAGCGCCGTACGGCGCCGCAGAAAAGCCAGTTTTTTTCGGCCACTACAAAATGCCGGGAACGCCAACCATTGATGAAGCTCACGCTACGTGTCTCGATTTTCCGAAAACTGCGTGCGCCTACGTCTGGCACTATGGCGATAAAGTTACTCAACCTCATCGACTCAAGGTCTTTGATAATTGAGAAGCCACCAACCCCCTACGAACATACATCAACTGTGTATAGGATTCTCAAAATGAGTGGCTACGAAACATATGCCCCCAAACAGCAGCTACGAGCATCGCTAACTAATATGCAGGACCAAGTACTAATTTGAGCAGAGATCATGAATAAAGCGAAAAAAGAGAAACAAAGGCAGCATGCCAAAGCCCGCGCAGGACTTACCGACAGTCAGATTGCAGAGCTTGACGCAAGGGAGGCAGCCGAGGAGGCATTAGAGAATAGATCATGCAAGCTGCACATGGCGCTTTTCCCAGAAGAGTTCGATTTTTGGGGCGATAGTACTGCCGATGCTAATGATCGCAAGCGCGGGGTCAATCCCATGAGCAGCGATTACATCGCGAAAACAAACGCTCACCGCACCGAGTTGGGATTTGCCCCCTTTATGGATGAATCCAGCGATCTTCCTTCCAATACTCGGAGTTGGGTTGCAAATATGCTTCGCGAAGGCAAAGAAGCGGAGCTAGATAAAATCATCCTCGGGCGTCAGTTGGCCGACAAAGCAAAGGCAGCCGCTGTACTGCAGCGCGGCGCAATGACGCGCGAGGAACTGGAGGAGAAAATAGATTCCATCTTTGCGTCAGCTGTTTATCTCAAGCGTGACACTCTCGACGCTTCCGAACTGTCAGTTATAGCCTACAGGCTGTATGGGTGCTGGTTCAAATTCAAGCATGAGGGGTACGTGGGAACAGACGAGGAATTCATGATTCAACTGCGACGTCTCTGCCCGGGATTATCGACTCAGGAATATACTGCGCTCAAACAAGAGGCGCTGAATGCGTGGGTTGAATCCTATGGATACTGAAATATAGAAATTCAAACTTAATCTGGCAAAGCAAATGACGGGGTCAAG
>Ga0307489_10000015_pt1 | contig 90882 bp, 80 predicted proteins | sample SB12metaG_FD_202247 | JGI IMG/M metagenome (GOLD analysis project Ga0307489, IMG submission 202247) | Sea-ice brine microbial communities from Beaufort Sea near Barrow, Alaska, United States - SB 1.2 | ecosystem: Environmental > Aquatic > Marine > Coastal | place: USA: Alaska | collected... | reverse complement strand
GTTAGACACGGATTGATCTGCCTTGGAACTGATTAACAGCACCACAGCTATAGTGTTGGACTTTTGTAAATGCAAGTTAGGTGCTGTGGTGTTGATCTTAAAATCATTGTCAGCGGCAATTTGCTGGTACAGCAGATGGGTCGCTGGGTTGTGCGTAAACAAATTGAGTCTTTTACTAATGACCTGGCCTTCACTAAAACCACCGATAGCTACAAAGCGTCAGTGGGTTTGTATCGTTCAAACTTCTCTTCCAACGACTGGTGGTCTATTGGCAACCAGGCTTACCATGTGGTTAAAGCCGGTGGCGAAATGTTAACCGGAATTGATTGTAATGATAATCAGGACAGCTGTTCGTGGAGTTATGATATCAACGCAACAGGCGATGGCACCACGACTGCCTTGTATACGGCTGTTGATTACAAGTTTACCGATGAGCTTAGTGGTGATATAGGTCTGCGCCGGGAAAATCACGAAATTGAATATACAGTGGATGAAGGTCTTGATGGCGTCATCACCAAAGCGGTGCAATATGATGAATCGGACACCGCATGGACAGCTGGGGTTAACTGGCAGTTTGAGCCTAATATGGGGGTTTTTGCCCGAGCCAGTGAGGGCAGTAAAATGCCTTATTTTGACGACTTCCGAGACAATTTTGGCGCCTATCAAGGGGGTGAAAATTTAATTGCCGAGGTGACTCAATATGAGCTGGGTTATAAATTGGCCCAGGCTAACTATAACTTCTATGCCACCGGTTTTTTCAATGAAGTCAAGGGTGACACCTTTGTACGTAAACCCGGTGATCCAGCGGAGATCCTGACCAATGAGGCCTATGGGGTTGAAATGGACGGGGCTTATTTTAACGACAGCGGCTTTTCAATCAACCTTAACGCCACAGTGCAAGAAACAGAAATTACCAAAAGTGCCAGCAATCAGGGCAACCAGGCCCAGCGCCAACCAGGCTGGCAATTGCGCGTCACCCCAAGCTATGACTTTGAAATGGGTGATTACTTCGCCAATGTCTACGGCACCCTATCAGCAGTGGACGACCGTTATGGTAATAACGAGAATACCGTCGTATTAGAGGGTTATGAAAAGATGGATATAGGTTTGGTTTTGCTTAATGACGACGGGCTGAAATTGGAAGTGGCAGTACAAAACCTGACTGATGTGGATGCTTTGACAGAAGGGGATCCGCGCAGTTTAACCGCCGCCAATGGCCGCTACATTATGCCCCGTACTGCCACCTTTAGCGTAAGTTACGAGTTTTTCTAAACCAAGATAGTTTGTGTAAGTAATCAAAAACCCGATGAGTGTGTTCATCGGTTTTTTTGTCTGCTGCAAATATAACCGCTATCAGCCGCTGGGTGATTATTAGCCCCGAGTTTCAATGATTTTGAGCCAATCAGGGCAGACGTTAAGCTGAGCCAAGGTCAATTTGATACACACCAACAGGGGCACTGCCAGCAGTACACCTACACCACCCCATAACCATCCCAGGATTAACAACCACAACATCACCACCAAGGGGTTAAGCTGCATATGATGGCCAAGTACGGTAGGGGTGATAAATTGTGATTCGATCAGGTTGAGTACCAGGTAAGCTAAGGGCGGTAATAACGCTGAAACTTCAATGCCATACTCCACCAAACCGGCCATACTTAGTATGACTACCCCTATCATAGAGCCTACGTAAGGGATGAAATTTAGCAGACCAGCCAGTACTCCCCACAACAGGGCGTCTTCCATACCCATCAAATGCAGGGTCAAAGCGGTGGCCGCCCCCAGCGCTGAATTGATAATGCTCACGGTGACAATATAACGGGACAGTTCTTTTTGAATGGTATTGACCAATTCGATCACCCTTTTCTTATCTTTTACTTTAGGCACTCCGTTGACGAAGGCAGAGAATAGGGAGGGGCCAAAAATTAATAGAAACAAGATCAGAATAATGCCGGTCATAAGCTGCGCCAAGGCTAAGGGGGTCGCTTCTAAAGCTGAGATCAGGATCTCTATGCCACCTTGTTTAATCCTCTCGGTTACAACATTTTGCTGCTCAGGTTTCTGGGCTACTGGCTCCTGGGGTTCGTCATCTTTAAAAAAATCAAAAAAGCTGAAAGTGGATTTTTCTTCCCTCTCTTTTCTTTTGGCAACCGCTTCTTCCCCTTCTATGGCATCACTGATGGAATCTATTTGTTGGGTAAGATGCTCTGATAACTTGGGCAGCATTTGCGCCCATTTCTGTGCAGGCTGGGCCAGCTCAACGGCCACAAAAGTAAAAGGGGTTAATAGCGCCGTTAGCAGCAGCAGGGCCGATATCCCCCGGGGTATATGCACCCGTTTGAACAAGGCCACCAGTGGACTTAACAGCAGGGCAATGAGTGAAGTAACAACTAAGGGTACTAATAACGTTTGGGCAAAATACAGGGTATAAAGCGCCGCAAACGCCAATAGCCAGCGTAAAGTGCCGGCGTTGTCCATTTTTACGTTATGAGGATGATCCTGCTCTTCGTGTACCTTGGCATCTGACATATCGCTCATCTATCTGTTATTTCCCTGCTTGTTTAATTGCGTATGGTGAAGACGTTATTACACCATTGAATAACGATTTAAGGCAATATACATTGCCGGGTAATTAACGTGCAGGGGGGATAACAGAATGGATTTAAACAGCAGTTCAAGGCTCAATAATAGCCGTCAGACATGTACCACTAGCTAACGCAAAAAGCATCACTACCTGCTGTGATACTGTTTGATGATAAGACCCGATTAACGTTTTTGATTAGCGTTATGGATAAATAAATACATATAATAAGCCGCCATTACCACCATAATTCCTATCCCCAGTAACGAACCCCAGGCTACCGGATCGTGTAAAATTAGTTCTAACATAAGTAAACTTCCTATCAAGAAGGGTTAATATGTCGCGACTATACTGGCATGTTGTGTTGGTTAACTGATCCAGGTCAATGAGTTGTGGTATAAACATTTGCATAACTGTATTTGAGCTACTACCTAATGCGCGATAAGCATTTGAGCAAATGGGTACGCTGAACTTGGTTCAGTCACTATACCCCGCCCAATAAAAAAGCCCGGGGATTGCGCCCCGGGCTTTTAGTGTCGTGTTAACGGCTCATTGATGATCGAATTCAACTTTCAATAACTCCACCGAATCACTAAAGGTAAGGGTTTGTAAATCGCCCTTGCCTTCTATATTGATGGTATTGATTTGGCTGGGCCACAAGTCACGCAGCGCATTATGCCTGATCACTAAATTGTCGAGTTTAGCGGGTTGCCCTGTTTCCAGGTAGACCCAAAAAAACTGTCCGTCAATCTCGTAACCTGCCGATTGTAGCGTTATGGCATCGCCATTTTGTGTGGCCATACTAAAACGCTGGGCAACATAGTCGCTAAACTCTTGTTGAGTGTCACTTGAGGCTATAATGTCAGCATTTTTACCAAAGATATGCCTTACTGCGTGCTCCGCATCATGCACGTTAAAGCGGTGCATGACTTCGATATTTTCCGTGCGCGGATTAAACAATATAGTACTGATGGCGGTTTTTTGCTGGTGGGCAAAAGCCGGCACTACTGCCATAAAAAGCAGTAGTGAGGCTAATACCTGCAAGAGTTTACGCGTCTTCATCAGTCGTCGTTTTTATCTTCGTCTTCGTCTTCATCATCGCTTTTAAGCTCTGTTTTTATATCTTGCATGATATCGCGAGATACTTTTTTGGTGCTTTTTTTGCGTTTATAAGCTTCGATACGTGACGGGATGATTTTGCGCGGGTAGTTGTTGTTGCTCACATCCACATCGGCAGTTTCCCAACGTGGATCGACAGTAACACTGACTAATTCTTTATCTGTGTCGGTGATGATTAATTTATTGACCGCCTTGGGTGTACGACGCCAAATTTCTGCAGGAATATACTGCTGTTCTTTGCTGCCATCGGCAAAGGTAAGCTCAAGCAGAATAGGCATAACTAATCCACCCTTATTTGAGAACTCCAGTACGTAGTAGTTTTTGTCTTCTTTTACTGCCCGTTCAAAAGTTGCACGTTCCCAGGGTTTGAGTTCCTTGAGGAATTTTTGGTATTTGTTACGCTCCTTGTTGGTTACCGTGAAACGATCATTTTCATCATAAAAGTCCGTTACGCCCGGGAAGCGTTCAACCCATAACTGCTTGCCTTCGGCCTTATTACGCTCATCGGTTAAGGACATAGGTTTGTCTAGCTCTACCTGACGCTGGCGGTCAAAATCGATATCTGGATCCTTGGTATCCATACGTAACTTAGAAATTTTATCTAATGAGATATCTACATGATCTGTGCTGTAGAACCAGCCGCGCCAGAACCAGTCTAAATCTACACCACTGGCTTCTTCCATCGTGCGGAAAAAATCAGAAGGCGTGGGGCGTTTAAACATCCAGCGCTGGGCATATTCTTTAAAGGCGAAGTCGAATAATTCACGACCTAATATGGTTTCGCGCAATATATTGAGCGCTACAGCCGGTTTGGTATAAGCATTCGGGCCTAAGTGCAAAACACTGTCAGATTGGGTCATTATCGGCACTTGGGATTGGGATTTCATATAACCGATGACATCACGGGGTTCAACTCCCCAGGGAATAGTAGGGTCCCATTCCCGTCCGGCAACACCGTCGAGAAAACTATTTAAGCCTTCATCCATCCACGACCATTGACGTTCATCGGAGTTAACGATCATAGGGAAATAGTTGTGGCCCACTTCGTGAATAACCACGCCGATAAGGAAACGTTTTTCTGCCTGGGAGTAAGTACGACTGCCATCGTCCTGCAATTCGGTACGGGGGCCGTTGAAGGAAATCATCGGGTATTCCATTCCGCCAACCGGGCCATTAACTGATTGAGCAGTGGGGTATGGGTAAGCGAACGCGAAGCGCGAATATACGTCTAATGTTTGAATAACAGCTTCAGTAGAATATTTCTGCCATAATTCGCCCCCTTCTTTAGGATAAAAAGACATGGCCATCACCAAGTCCTGGTCTGCATCTTTTTGTTTATGACCTTTGGCATCCCACATAAACTTCCGTGATGAAGCCCAGGCAAAATCGCGCACGTTCTTGGCACTGAATTTCCAGGTTTTTTCCTTAGTTGTGCCGGCCTCTTCGTTTTCCAGGGCTTCTTCAGCGGTGACAATAAACACAGGATGTTCTGCATTTTCTGCCTCTTCAAGGCGCTGACGCTGGGTGGAGGTAAGAACCTGACGGGGGTTTTGTAACACACCGGTAGAGCTGACAATGTGATCCCCTGGAACCGTCATTTGCACATCATAGTCGCCAAATTCCAGGGTGAATTCACCCCGTCCGATAAATTCTTTATTGGTCCATGCCTCATAGTCTGTATAGGCATGTAAGCGGGGAAACCACTGGGCCAGCAAGAATATATCATTGCCACCTTCACGTTTGTCATCAGGAAAGTGTTCGTAGCCGGAACGGGCAGATACGGCATCTTCTTCTACAATGTTGTACCCATACTCAATTGAAAAATTGACACTTTCACCCGAGCGTAAAGGCTGGGCCAAATCGATACGCATATTGGTGCCTACGATCACATGGTGTAACTTTTGACCTGATGCATCACGTATTTCACCAATTTGATAACCTAACTCATGGTCTGCCACATATTGTTGGCGACGTAAGGCATCCAGGCTCAGTTGGGCCGGTTTGTCACCTGAGGCTGATTTAGTCGCAGGGCCGCGTGCACCTATGCCACCAAAGCTGCTGCTCATGGCGGATAGAGAGTCGCTTCTGAATTTATTTTGGTCTAGTTGTAACCATAAATATTTAAGGGTATCGGGCGAATTATTTTTATAGTTAATCGTCTCGCTGGCTTCAAGGCGATGTTTTTCTTCGTCCAGATGGGCCTTGATTTGGTAATTAACTTGTTGTTGCCAATATTGGTGCCCTGGTTGCCCTGCGGCATTACGGTATACATTTGGCGTGGGTAATGATTCATTTAATTGACGAAATTTATCTTCATAATCGCCCTTGGTCTGATTAATAGCTCCCTGCGCTGCAGCCAAAGTGGCTATCGACAATAAGCTGGTCGCAATGATTCTTTTTAGCATGGTTATCCCTGATATAGTTTTTCAGACTGCCTGGATTTTTAATATTTTCTTAATAAAGCCCCTCATGGTATTACAAATCGCCATAAATATCTCTGATAGGCAGTGATTAGGGGCCAGCAGTTTGGTAAGAAAATTGTACACAAAGATAAAAAATCACTTTTCAGCTTGTCAATCGTCATAATCATTAAGGTTTTTTGCCATAGTTTATAAATTTAACCGCTTGTCTCTTATGGAATTTGTCGTAATCTACAAGCTAAATCAGAAAGTAGGATCCTATATGACGCACTTGGCGTGGCAAAGAGCAGTAATTAAAGTGGGCAGTGCCTTAATTGCTCCGGATGGTAAACATTGCAGCAGCCAATACCTGTTACCTATTGCACGTTTTATTAGTGCCAGTCGAGCGGCAGGTAAAGAGATCATCTTAGTCTCTTCTGGCAGTGTGGCTGCCGGGCGCAATAAAATTGCTCACAAACATCAGCCTTCTATTGCAGAAAAACAGGCTATGGCGGCCATAGGGCAAACAAAAATGATGGCTAATTGGGCCAGTTTGTTCGACTTTGATTGCGCGCAAATTTTGTTGACCGCTGACGATTTACACAATCGCACCCGATACGTGAACATTAAAAATACCCTAAGGGAATTGTTGAAGAATCACGCCTTGCCCATAGTTAATGAAAACGACACTGTAGTTATCAACGAATTAAAGGTAGGGGATAACGACAATTTGGCAGCCTATACGGCTATGGTGGCGCAGGCGGACATCTTGATCATTTGCTCGGATATTGATGGTTTGTATGATGCCGACCCCAGGGTTAACCCTCAGGCCAACTTCATTGAACTTGTGAGCGAAATTACACCGCAGATCCATGCCTTAGCCTCAGGGGCCGGCAGTCAGGCGGGCACAGGTGGAATGCGTACCAAAATACAGGCTGCGGAAAAGTGTGCTAAATGCGGTATCCATACACTGATTGTAAATGGGCGTAACAGTGAGGTATTTGCCAATCTGCTTAAGGGGGAAACCCAGGGAACCTTGTTTACGCCCGGTAAAAGCAAAGGGAATGCCCGCTCCCGGTGGCTCAAGCACACCCTGAAATCCAAGGGTATGCTTATTATTGATCAAGGAGCCCAGCAGGCTTTGATTAACAAGGGCGCCTCTTTACTACCATCGGGTATAGTGTCAGTAGAAGGTACTTTTCAGCCCGGCGAAGCCGTGGATATAGTGCATGATGATGAGATAATCGCTAAAGGCTTAGTGCTGTATAGCGCTAAAGATCTTATTCAGATAAAGGGTCTACACAGTGATAGAATTGAAATAAAATTGGGTTATTCATTTGGTGAAGCGGTTATTCATAGGGATGATCTGGTACTAATATAAGATTTTATCCAGTGACTGCACGTCATCCTCACAGATTAAACAGGAGCAAAATATGAAATTTTCAATAACACAGGCAGCTAAAGCCGCCAGAATTGCATCACGTCAGGTTGCCAAATTAACGGCAGAGCAAAAAAATACATTGTTGACTGATATCGCCACACGGATGTTAGCGCAAACTACGGAGATTTTAGCGGCCAACGAGAAAGATTTGCTTGCGGCACAGGCCAATAAACTTGATGAGGCCATGCAAGACAGGTTGCTGCTTGACCCGCAGCGTATTGAGGCCATTGCCGATGCGGTGAAAAATATCGCTGCACAAGCCGATCCCGTAGGCAGTATAAGCTCTATTGAGCGCATGCCAAGCGGGATCCAGGTGGGAAAAATGCGCATTCCTCTGGGCGTAATCGCGATGATTTACGAATCACGGCCCAACGTAACTATAGATGCTGCAGCCCTGTGTTTAAAGGCCGGTAATGCTGTGATACTCCGTGGCGGTAAAGAAGCCATACATTCAAATTTAGCTTTATCCGAGTGTATCCGTTTCGCTATGGACAAAAATGGGCTGGATCCATCAGCGGTGGTCGTTGTGCCAGATCCTGATAGAGCCGTAATGAATGAGCTGATGACTCTCAGCGAAGACATTGATTTGATTATTCCCCGTGGTGGAGAAGGTCTAATCCGTTTTGTGACAGAAAATAGTCGGATCCCCGTTATCCAACATTTCAAAGGTGTGTGTCACTTATTTGTAGACAGTGCTGCAGATCCCCTTAAAGCGCTAAATTTACTCGAAAACGGTAAAACCCAGCGGACCAGTGCCTGTAACTCGTTGGAAACCTTATTAGTACATAAAGACATTGCTGATAGCTTCTTGCCTAAAGCCGCAAACTTGTTAGCACAACATAAGGTCAGGGTACATGCCTGCCAGCGTAGCCAAGCGTTTTTTGCTGATGCTGAATTGGCTACAGAGGACGATTGGCATGCCGAATATCTGGCTATGGAAATTGCAGTGCGCATAGTGGATGATTTTGCCGCTGCCATAGAGCACATTGAAACCTACAGTTCAGGGCACACCGAGGTGATTGCTACCCAGGATTGGTCTCGGGCTCAGGAGTTTATTCGCACCCTTAACTCAGCGGTGGTAATGGCTAATGCTTCGTCGCGTTTTTCTGATGGCGGGGAATTAGGCTTGGGCGCAGAAATTGGTATTTCTACCAGTAAATTACATGCTTATGGCCCCATGGGAGCCATGTCACTGACCACAGAGAAATTTATCGTTATGGGTGATGGTGAAATCAGATCTTAAAGCAGTCTGACGGTCGATAATGACCAGCCTGATACTTTATGGTTTATGGGATGGCACATGAATTCCGCCATGGAGCAAACCACTCAAAGCTGATAGCCCCTTTATGGGGCTTTTTTCGATTTGGCAGGCTAAGTGTTAAGTCTTTAGGCCGTATCTATTTTTTGTGCCTATAGACCTGCAACCACGGGTGTTGGTAGCTCTTGACTCAAATTCAATAAAATTTTAAAGGGTAACAAGTATGAAACGCATTGTTGTTGTTGGCGGCGGAGCCGGTGGTCTTGAGTTAGTCGCGAAATTAAGTCGCTATTGCCTTAAACACCGGTCAGTAGAGTTGACCTTGGTCGACCGAGTTAGAACGCATGTGTGGAAGCCGCTGTTACATGAGGTGGCGGCCGGGGTGATTGATAAAAACTCTGATGGGGTGGATTATCGTATTCACGCCAGCCGCTTTAACTATCAATTCCAGCAAGGTACGTTAAATGGTATTGATAACCAGAATAAGAGTATTTCCTTAGACGCCTTATATGACGAAGAAAATCAGCTTATTTTACCTGAGCGTAAAATTGCCTATGATTTTTTAGTATTGGCAATTGGCAGTGTGAGTAATGACTTTGGTACGCCGGGTGTGGCCCAGCATAGCTATTTTTTGGACTCCTTGGCACAGGCCGAACGGTTTCACCGTGCTTTACTCAATCAAATGTTGCGGGTTAATCAGCCCGACACCCAGCAATCGATGCTACGGGTAGCTATTGTTGGTGCTGGGGCCACTGGGACCGAGCTTGCTGCTCAGTTGCATCACGTGGCTAATTTGTCACGGGCTTATGGTATGCCGGAAATGTCGGCCAAGCGCCTTGAAATTGTAATTATTGAAGCCGGTCCCCGTTTGCTTCCCGCGCTGCCTGAACGTATTGCCAATGCAGCTAAACACGCGTTAGAACAGATTGGGGTGAAAATTCTCGAAAATACCAAGGTTATTCGAGCAGAAAAAAATGGTTTTGTGAATGCTAATGACGAATTGATTGAAGCCGATCTGATGGTCTGGGCGGCGGGCGTGAAAGCGCCTAATCTAATCAAAGATTTGGGCATATTTGCCACCAATCGTAGTCAGCAAATACTGGTTGATGAATACCTGCAAGCGGTGGATAACGAGAATATATTTGTACTGGGTGATTGCTGTGCATTTCAACAAAAGAATGGTTCGTGGGTGCCTCCCCGAGCGCAGGCGGCTCACCAGATGGCCTCAACCGTGTTTGACAATATTGTACATAAACTGCAAGGACAAGAGCTAATAGACTACCAATACAGTGATTACGGTTCTTTGGTGCACCTGAGCAAATACAGCACTGTGGGCAGCTTGATGGGGAACCTTTCCAATAGCAGTATGTTTATTGAAGGTAAGCTGGCACGTTTAGTTTATAGCTCTTTGTATAGCATGCATCAGTTTTCGGTGCACGGCTGGCTAAAAGCCATCTTGGTGATGTTAAGCCGTAAAGTGAGTAAATTTGTCGGGCCAAAATTGAAACTGCATTAACGGTCTTGGCCTGTGGCAATGCCCTGCTTGCTGAAACGGGACTTAGGTATACACTCAATTATTGGATAAGTGAGAGCTGTTAACAACACTGCCCCTACGAGGGCGTCTCCCACACGCTTGTAGAGGCAAGAAGATGGTAGCTAACTCTCAGCCGCCTGTTTGACCATGGCGTAATAAAATTGGATTGCCTGCAGATAATCATTAATGGCTATTTGCTCGTTAACGCCATGAAAACGTTTCAGGGTTTTCGGGTTTAAGGGCACCATCATAAAACGGTAAACATTGTCTGACAGGGGATAGAAATTTTTGGCGTCTGTTCCCCCCTGCACCAGATAAGGTGCCACCAATAAATTGTCATCCAAGCGTCTTATGGTTTGTTCAATCAGTTTATATCCTACACTGTCAATGGAGGATACCGGAGAGGCTTCATTGGCCATAAAGGTTGTAATCTGCACCCGAGGATCGTCAATAACCCCTTTTATATAGAGCTCAACATCCGTCACGGTGTCGCCGGGTAATGTGCGAAAGTTGACCACAGCTTCGGCTTGGGTTGGCAGTATATTTGATTTTGAACTGCCTTTGAGCATGGTCACAGCGGTGGTCGTACGAATGCTGGCAGCGGAACTGGGGGTAGCCAACATCATATTTTCTACTACGGGTGAAAACAGCCACATATTGGCCAAAGGTAAACGTGTTGCAAATTCAGTGAAATATCCAAGATGTTTAAACGTTTTTTGTATAAACGTCAGATTGGTGGGAAACGGATTGGCTTCCACTTTAACCACTGCCTGGGCCAGGATCCCTGCTGCTGTGTGTTGAGGGGGCTGTGATGAATGGCCGCCATCGGCATTGACTGTGAGTCGCAGGTTAACAAACCCCTTCTCAGCTACCCCTATGATGGCCACGGGCCTATTCACACCTGTCATCAGATCCTGAGTGACAACACCGCCCTCATCCAATACAAATTCAAATTGCACGTTTTGCTTATTTAGGTAAGCCGCTATAGCCTTTGCTCCTTCCTCACCTCCTACTTCTTCATCGTGACCAAAGGCGAAGTAGATACCGCGCTTGGGCTTTATATTTTGCGCCAGTAGCATTTCCATGGATTCCAGCAACGCTAATACACTGATCTTGTCGTCTATGGTGCCCCGTCCCCAAATAGTCGCATCAGTTACCGCACCGCTAAAAGGGGGGTGCTGCCATTGATCACGGGTAGCTTCATCAACGGGAACCACATCCATATGGCCCATAAATAGAGCAGGTTTAAGGCTCGGATCACTGCCTGCAAGGTGATACAAAATACTAAACTGGTTGATTTTTTTAACTGTGGTGCGGTGGTGCACTAAGGGGAATGCAGTCTGTAAATGCTGATGAAACGCAAGAAAGGCTTGTTGGTCGAATTGACTGCGATCATCATAAGAAATTGTTGGTATTTGAATCGCTTGACTGAATCTTTTGATGGCTCCTTGAGTATCAATTTCCACTGGCTCAAGTGCGGCGTACACTTGGTATTGATGATCTTCAAACAGGTATGCGGTGCGATATAATAATACCGTGACCAGGATAATACCTACCACACTCAATGCCAGTAAAATTTTTTTCATTCGTTAGCTACCTATTGTTTTATTAGTGACAGGGTCGCTGGCCAGTATAACGTAAGTACTTTGTTACAACCCAAGTGTCAAATACTAGCTTTTTTAGCACTGGTCCAGGGTTCTATCTTGGGTATATAATATTCATATAAAAATATTGCTTAATATCTCCTGGTAATATTCAATTTAATGATTCTGTATTGCCTATAAAAAGTTGCCACTAAGCCATGCCTGATATTGTTGTGATGTTCTTTTTACTTGGCCTAATTGCAGGTGTTGTTCGCTCAGACCTTAAAGTGCCAAAGGCGGCTTACGATACAATGAGCCTGTTGTTAATGTTAACCATTGGTCTAAAAGGAGGAATGGCGCTCCATGGTAACTTAAGCTGGAGTTTGATGCCTGAACTGCTGCTGGTGTCGCTTATTGGTGGCCTTATTCCCTTGCTGCTATTTCCCATCTTGCTGAAAATAATCAAGTTGTCCCTTGCTGATAGCGCGAGTATTGCTGCCCACTATGGCTCAGTGAGTGCCGGAACCTTTGCCGTAGCTTTGGCCTATGTCGAAAGTCAAAACCTGAGTGTCTCTGCTCAGGTTACCTTATATCTGGTGCTGTTAGAGTTGCCCGCCATTGTGGTTAGCCTACTGCTATATCGTCGCTATAAAGACAATGGTAATAATTCCTCACTTAATAATCTTTGGCATGAATCGTTAACTAACCGTGGTGTTATCCTCCTGCTTGGAGGGGTAATTATAGGCTTTATGTATGGATATCAGCAGGGCACGGATGTGACTGAATTATTTACCGGCGCTTTTAAAGCGGTACTGGCATTATTTTTATTGGAAATGGGCCTTGTGGCCGCTGAAACATTGCGTCCCTTGCCCATAAAACATTGGCGTTTATTGATTTTTGCTCTGCTGGCGCCCAGTATGCTGGCCTTGATAGGCATTGCTGCAGGACTGATGTTGGGCTTATCTACCGGAACCACTTTGATTTTGGCTAGCTTATTAGCAAGTGCTTCCTATATTGCCGCGCCTGCAGCAATTAAAAGTAGTATTGCAGATGCAAATATTGGCCTGGCTATGTTGGCTTCGTTGGGGCTGACGTTTCCGTTTAATGTTATTTTTGGTATCAGTTTTTATCACAAGATCATCCTTTTTTGGGCACCTCCTGTATAACCATTTAAAAGGTTGGACTTGTTGCTATACAGAAGATCTTTATACTGCGCGCTGACTAGCGAGGATTTATGAACGATATAGAGCAACTTCTTGAAAATAATAAAAATTGGTCGGACAGCATGCGTGAAGCAGAGCCTGGTTTTTTTGACAAATTAGCGAAACGTCAAAAACCAGAGTATTTGTGGATAGGTTGCTCTGACAGCCGAGTCCCTGCTAACCAGTTATTGGGTTTGGTTCCAGGTGATATTTTTGTGCACCGTAATGTGGCGAATCTGGTGGTCCATACGGATTTTAACTGTTTGTCAGTACTGCAATATGCGGTTGATGTATTAAAGGTCAAGCATGTGATCGTCTGCGGTCACTATGGTTGTGGCGGCATAGAGGCTGCCTTGCAGGATCAGCAGCTTGGATTGATCGATAACTGGCTGGGACATATCAAAGACATTGCTCACAATCATAAAGATGAGTTAAGTACACTGGATAACGAACAGCGTGCAGCCCGTCTGTGTGAACTCAATGCGGTTGAACAAGCCCAAAATATAAGACGCAGTAATATAGTCAAAGACGCATTAAAGAGGGGACAGGACCTCACTATCCACAGCTGGATTTACAGTTTGCGTAATGGGCGGATCAAAGATCTTGCCCTGGAAAACGAAAAGTGAATGTAATTTGCCCCAATGGCTGGATTGCAGGTTGTTTGTTATTTTGCTCATCGGTATGCTTCGCCGATGAGCAGCACTGGTATTTTGTACGCCATTTTGAAAAATTATCAGGTGAAAACCCCGGGTTAACGGTCAAAGGCCAGCAGCGAGCCCAGTCCTTAGCCCGCTATTTCATTCATATTCCTGTCACAAAAATCTATTCAACTGATTATCAACGTACCAAGCAAAGTGCCCAACCGCTAGCTGAGATGCTGGGTATGAAAATTGAGTATTATTCTCCTGCCAGGTTAGCGGATTTTGCTGGCTCCCTAGGCTCCGGTGACAGGATAGTCGTTATCGGACATAGCAACACCACACCTGAGCTCGTTCGTCTTATGGGAGGGGAAGCCAAAGACATGAATGAGCAAGATTTTGGCCGCTTGTATATCCTCAATAAAAATGATCTAGGTACACATACTCAGTCTGTGATCATGACTTTTGGACAGCAGTAAGGGTTACATAACATTAGCCAATCCATACAATTGAATATTTAGCAGGCAAACTTTAGTCAGGAATAGGCATAAAAATCTAAAGCTAATTTTCTACAAGTGATAGAATCCTGCCTTTATTTTATTCCACGGGTTACTTATGTCCACCGCCAGCCAACAATCCAAGCAACAAACTAAACCAGCACTGGGTTTAGCCGAGTTTGTTGCACTGATGGCCTTGATGACGTCATTGGTTGCGTTGAGTATTGATGCGATGTTACCCGCCCTTAATCAGATTGCCGTGGAATTGGGTATTTCCGATCCGCAAAAAACCCATTTAATCGTATCCCTGTTTTTTATCGGTATGGCCTTTGGTCAGTTATATTACGGCCCCTTATCGGATAGTAAGGGGCGGCGCTATGCCATTATTTCAGGTTTGATAGTGTTCGGTATAGGCACTGTGGTATGCATGCAGGCTGATTCTTTGACCGTCCTGTTAATCGGTCGCGTGATCCAGGCATTTGGCGTGTCAGGCCCAAGGATTGCAGCCCTTGCCGTTATTCGTGACCAATATAAGGGGGAGGCCATGGCGAGGGTAATGTCATTTATCATGATGGTCTTTATCTTGGTGCCTATGCTTGCCCCTAGCTTTGGCCAGGCAGTGTTAGCTATCTCTTCCTGGCGGCATATTTTCACCTCATTCTTGTTTATCGGCCTGCTAACGGGTATCTGGTATTTCCTGCGTCAGCCAGAAACATTACCTAAAGACAAACGTATACCTTTTAGCTGGCGACAACTTCGGATATCCAGTCGGTTCATACTCACTCATAAATTGGTGATGTTTTATACCTTGTCTATGGGGTTAGTCTTTGGCGCTTTTTTAGCCTATATCAGCGCCTCGCAAACCGTCTTTCAGGATATCTATGATACAGGGGAACTGTTTCCCCTATACTTTGCTTTCCTGGCGTTTTCAATTGGATTTGCCTCTTTTATTAATGGCACTCTGGTGATGCGCTTAGGTATGCGTAAATTGTGTACCTGGGCCATTTTTGGCTGGCTGTTTTTTTCGATTCTGTTAACGATTTTATGTTTTATTTACCAGGGTATTCCCCCCCTGAATTATTTTGTTGCGGTGTTGTTTGCAGCATTCTTCTGCATTGGTATTTTATTTGGCAATTTAAATTCCATGGCCATGCAACCCCTTGGTGACACCGCGGGTTTGGGGGCGGCAATTATTGGCTCTCTAAGCAGTGTGGTGTCTGTACCCACCGCGGTATTTATCGGCAGCTATATAAATTATACCATTACCCCCATCGCCTTAGGGTTTGTGTGTTTTGGTGGCTTGTCTATGACCTTTTTCTGGTTGGCTGAACAACCCCAAAAATCAATCTAAAATTCGAAATAAATTTTTGTAACTTGCTACTTTGGAACATTTCCTGCGATAGTCAGTCCATTCATATGCGATTCAGCAAGTTGTTGCATAATTTGCAGTATAAATTATGCCTTACTTACTCAAGGAAATGTTTTCATTAAGCAATTTTAACAGGAGTTCAATATGTATAAAAAACTTATCATTGGTGTCGCATTGTCAGGATTAGTACTAGGTGGTTGTGCAACAGGCATGAATGCATCCAATACGCAAAAGGGTGCCGGCATAGGTGCAATAGTCGGAGCCTTGATTGGTAAGGGCACAGGTGATAACGATAAAAGTCGTTATCTTTGGGGCGCAGCGGTCGGTGCAATAGCCGGTTCAGCTATCGGTAGTTATATGGATAAACAGGAAGAAGACTTTCGTAAAGAGTTAGCGGACACTGGCGTTGAAGTCTACCGGGAAGGTGATAATCTGCGCTTGTATATGCCTGGCAGCATTACCTTTAATACAGGTCAGTCTAATCTTGATAGCAGCTTTTACCCTATTCTCAAAGACGTAGCCCTGGTGATTAACAAGTACGAAAAAACCACATTAATGGTGGAAGGACATACCGATAATGTGGGTGCTGATGATCTTAATCAGCGCTTATCAGAAGCCAGAGCCAATAGTGTCAAAAACTTTTTGGTACAAACGGGTGTTGATACCCGACGTATTTCAACAGTGGGTATGGGGGAATATAATCCAATAGCTGATAACAATACTGCCAGCGGCAAACAGAACAACCGTCGGGTAGAATTAAAAATAATCCCTCTCAGTAAAGGTTAAATTCTGGGTTTATGTAGGCAAGCGCTATGTTGCAGCTACCATTGTTATTATTAACAAGGTAAACATGGCGTTTGTTTAAAAAGCTAAATAGGCATAGAACGAGCTGCGAAAATTACCACCAGCCACTATTATTTAACCAGACGAACTATTGGCCGATTGACTTTGGTTTCTTGAATTTCAATCACTTTGGAACTTCGAACGCCATCTTTTATGCGGTCGTAACTTACGTATTTCATGTCCAGTGATTCACAAAATTTGTAGATGGTTAAAAAGTCACTTTTTGATAAGTCTTCGTTGTCTTTGGTCAGTTGGGTATCTATGTACATTTGTTCGCCGTTGGCGGTTAGCATAGCCACTGCTGAGTAGGGCTCACCATGCTTGGCTACCTTTAGCGCTCGAACCATTTTCACCTCAAATATCCAATCGCCCATTTTTGCTAATCTCGTTATTGTTTCGCTCATCAGATTTCCTGTTTAGACTTGGTGGGTATTTCTGGAGAATACCAATATTTACCAAAGCAATAGATAGGCCAACTTTAATACCCGGTAACACAGGGCCTGTGAGCTTGTTCAGTTTATAGTGCGTATCTATTTGCATACAGTGTCATCATATTTGTATATCGAATGTTAATTTGACAGTCGTGCAAGTACAGGGGGATGCGATAAATGTTTGTTTTTAAATGATTAAAAATTATTTCTTACTGTCTTCTATTACTGACACAGACGTTTTTTCGCAGTTAACACAGGCATAAGCGGCTACAAAAAAGTGATAACGCTTATTCCCTAGTCACAACTTGATTACCTCATACTTAATCATTAAATGACCGAGGCAGTTATTGGCTTAGTGACGGATATAAAAAAGCCCAGCCAAATTGGCTGGGCAAAAAGGGCTTTTTACAGCACCTAACGACAGAAATCGTAATCTAGAATGGGAGTATTAAGACTCGATGATGGCTTTCATATCTGTCATGTAGCCTCGCAGCGTGCTGCCTACCGTCTCTACACCATGCTCGCGAATCGCTTTATTAACTTCAACCAAGGTCCTGTTATCCACACTGTTTGAACTGGCGGAAAAAGGCTTACCTATGAGCGTGGTACCTATATCGGGCATGAACTTAGCAGCCAGTAAGGGAATGGCTGCATTGGCAAACAGGTAATTTCCATATTCTGCAGTATCAGAAATCACCACATTCATTTCGTACAGACGCTTACGGGCAATAGTATTGGATATCAGGGGGGTCTCGTGTAGCGATTCATAGTAGGCTGATTCAGGCAAAATTCCCGCCTCGACCATTACATCAAAGGCTAATTCTACACCGGCCTTGATCATGGCAACGATGAAAATACCATTATCAAAAAATTCTTGTTCATCTATTTTACCACTGAAAACAGGTGCATTTTCAAAACCCGACTGGCCGGTTTCTTCTCGCCATTTTAGCAAGTTTGCATCGCCATTGGCCCAATCTTCCATCATACCGCGAGAAAACTCGCCGCTTATTATGTCATCCTGATGTTTGCCAAACAAAGGACCTAACAACGTCTTGAGTTGCACAGAAAGATCGAAAGCTTTTACTTTTGCCGGATTAGATAGTCTGTCCATCATATTGGTGACGCCACCAATTTTCAGGGCTTCGGTGATAGCTTCCAAACCTTGTTGTATCAATGCGCCAGCATAAGCAGGGTCTATCCCTTCAGCTAGCATCTTCTCGTAACCAAGTATGGCGGCGGTTTGTTGCATGCCACACAATATAGTCTGCTCGCCCATCAAATCGGACTTCACTTCGGCGACAAAAGATGATTCAAGTACACCTGCGCGGTCACCGCCAGTTGCACTGGCTAAAGCCTTAGCTATATCCCAACCATGTTGTTGAGGATCATTTTCAGGATGTACAGCGATCAAAGTCGGCACACCAAATCCCCGTTTATATTCTTCCCGTACTTCCGTACCTGGACATTTTGGAGCACACATCACAACCGTGATATCGTCGCGAATTTGTTGACCTTCTTCCACAATGTTGAAACCGTGTGAGTAGCTAAGTGCTGCCCCTTTTTTCATCAGCGGCAAAACAGCTTCTACTACACTTGAGTGCTGCTTATCCGGGGTCAGGTTATATACCAAATCTGCTGTGGGAATAAGTTCTTTATAAGTGCCAACCGTAAAACCATTGCCACTGGCACGCTGAAATGAATCACGTTTTTCATCGATGGCAGCCTGGCGCAATGTATAAGACACATCTAGACCGGAATCGCGCATGTTCAGACCCTGGTTTAACCCCTGGGCTCCACAGCCAATGATGACGATTTTTTTACCTTTGAGAAAATCGCAGCCCTGTGCAAATTCACTGCGTTGCATGAATCGACAGCGACCAATTTGGTTCAGCTGTTGCCGTAAAGATAATGTATTAAAATAATTTGCCATTCCGATAATTCCTATTTGTGCAACAAGTCAGTGACGATCTCGTGATGTTTGAACAATAGTAGATTTATTTACTTGTATAAAATGATATATTTGCAACATGACGTTTCATATTCTGCAATCATAATATATTTATCATGGATATTCGTAACTTAGAGTTATTTCATCACCTGGCAGGTAGCTTGCACTTTGCCAAAACGGCAGATGCACTTTTTGTCAGCCCTTCAACGCTGAGTCGTGCGATCCAGCGTTTAGAGCAGGAATGTGGTAATGCCCTATTTGTGCGGGATAACCGTAAAGTACAGATCACTGCGGCAGGACAAAAAATGCTCGAATTTGCCGATCAGACCCTCAATGCTTGGCAGCAACTCAAAGTTGAACTGGATCAACACAACCAAATATTACACGGAGAGTTAAGTTTATATTGCTCGGTGACTGCCAGTCATAGTCACCTGGCCAAAATATTGGACAGTTTTCGCCACAGCCACCCGCAGATAGAAATCAAACTCACCACCGGCGATCACGCTCTTTCCGTATCGAATGTTATGGACCGTAAGGTCGACGCCGCTATTGCTATTCATACTCCAGATTTTCCAAAGGAGTTGAGCTTTTTGCCTTTGGGTAAGATCCCCCTGCTGTTGATCGCACCTAAGGAAACCAAGCTTACCCAGCTTAGCCAGGTAGACTGGCGTCAACATTCAGTGATTTTACCGGACTCGGGGCCATCAAAACGCATCGTGCACCACTGGTTCGCCGAACAAGGTATCAGGCCCCGTGTGTACGCCACTGTTGGGGGTAATGAAGCCATCGTTAGCATGGTTGCCCTAGGATTCGGTTTGGGTATAGTGCCGCAAGTGGTAGTCGATAACTCGGTGGTCAGTCATCGGGTGAATCGTATCGCGATTGCCGATATTGAAGCCTATGATCTGGGGCTATGCTGCCTGACAAAACGCGCCGCAGAACCTTTGATTCAAGCCTTGTTTAGCTGTCAAAATCCCCGTAATTAGTTGTGCGCCAACTGCACTAACATACGGTCAAAAGCCCGGTAGTTGAGCGCTTCCGCTAGGTGTTCACGTTTAATGTCTGGTGCCTCAGCGAGATCGGCTATGGTTCTGGAAACTTTTAGTACCCGGTGGTAAGTGCGCAACGACAGCCCCAGTTTTTCCACTGCCTGGTGCAAAAACTGCTGATCACTGGGCTGTAACTGACAATAATTCTGCACTTCTTTACTGCCAAGATGAGCATTGGACTTGGTGGCCCGACGTTGTTGCACCTCTGTGGCCCGGATAACTCTTTGCCTGATTATTTTGCTACTTTGGCCCCGCACATTGACTTGTTCGGTAAACTCATTGGCAGTCAACTTAGGTACATCTACCTGCAAGTCTATACGATCGAGAAAGGGCCCGGAGATACGGTTTAAATAACGCAGTATCTGTTCGGAGGTGCAGCGACCATCGTGCAGACTACCTGTTGGACTGGGATTCATGGCTGCGACTAATTGAAATCGGGCTGGAAACTGGGCTTGACGTGCAGCTCTTGATATTGATACAAAACCAGATTCCAGGGGTTCGCGCAATACATCCAGTACTTTGCGATCGAACTCAGCCAGCTCATCTAAAAACAACACCCCGTGATGCGCCAAGGATATCTCACCGGGGCGGGGCACACTCCCCCCACCGACCAGAGCGACTGCTGAACTCGTATGGTGGGGGTGGCGAAACGCCCGTTGTTTCCAGGTGGCAGGATCTACCGGTTTGCCCACTATGGAATGAATGGCGGCGCTGGCCAGGGCTTCAGCATCACTCATAGGGGGTAATATGGTTATTAACCGACTGGCTAACATCGTTTTACCTGTGCCTGGGGGGCCGGTAAAAAGAATGTTATGGCCACCAGCAGCGGCAATTTCCAGGGCGCGTTTGGCTGCACTTTGCCCCACCACATCTTGTAAATCCGTTTCATATTCAAGGTCGTGCCGATTAACCTGTGCAAGATGAAAAGGCAATGTTTGTTGTCCGCCAATATGATGAAAAACGTCCAGTAGTTGTTGGGCGGGTATAACCCGGGCGCCTCTTATCAAGGTTGCTTCAGGGGCATTTTGCTGGGGCAGTATGGCTATTCGCCCTGCCTGGTGACAGGCATAGGTAAAAGGCAAGGCACCAATTACCGGACGAATTTCTCCCGAAAGCGCCAGCTCTCCTACTAATTCAATATTACCTAGATTATGAGATGGTAATTGATTACTGGCGGCTATGATCCCCATGGCGATAGCCAGGTCAAATCTCCCCCCTTCTTTAGGCAAATCAGCGGGAGCCAGATTAACGGTAATTCGCCTGGCTGGAAACTCGAAACCTGAGTTGATCAGTGCGCTGCGCACCCGATCTTTGGCTTCGCGCACCGAGGCTTCGGGTAACCCCACGAGATTGAAGGAGGGCAAGCCATTGGCCAGGTGTACTTCTACGGTAATTAAGGGCGCATCTATACCGACACTCGCCCGGGAATACACCACAGCTAAAGACATTAGCAGCTCCATTATGGCCTACTTTAATTACTTCTAAGGCTAGTCAATGGCCACTGATAAAGCGAATATACCCGTTTCTCTTGAAGCTGCAGCGTTGTTGGCTGCTCTCACTCACCCTTATCCAACCTTCAAGCACCTAGACCGTCCAAGCTCATGGGGCTGAGTTCCTTTACCGCAAAACTCTTACGGCAACTGCAGGCAGTGGTGGATGGGTATTATTTGGTATCTGGTTGATTGGCACTGCTAAATACAGGTAAGTTCCAATGCCATTTTATCGCCAGCAAACGTATGCCCAGGGTGATGACAAAACAAAAGATCATGCAAAACACTTTACTCAGGCCTAACACAGATAGTGCTATATAGCTGGCGCCGCCAATAACACAGGCGGTAGCATATAACTCACCTTTGAGAACGAGGGGGATTTCCCGGCAGATAACGTCACGGATCAAACCACCAAACACCCCGGTCATAGTACCAAGAGCGATAGCAATCAGCGGTGATACGTCGTAGGTCAGAGCTTTTTGCAAGCCCATCACATTAAAAAAGGCTAAGCCAATAGCATCGGCAAACAACAGGTAACGCAGGGGAAAGCGATGACTGATGCGTAACCAGATGATGGTACAAAATGCAGCGGTTAAAATCGCGTAGAAAAAACTGGGATCTTGGACCCAAAATACCGGTAAGTCGAGGATCATATCCCGCAACGTACCCCCACCAATGGCAGTGACTGAAGCCAGCACCACTACGCCAATTCCGTCCATCTTTTTTTTATAAGCCATTAGAGTGCCTGATACGGCAAAAACCGCCACCCCCATCAGATCTATCCAATGTAACCAAGTATCCATAATCTTCTCACCCATAATCGAAGCGTAATGATACCGCTTATGGGGTATTTCTAAAGGATCATTGAAACTACTTTTTATATATTCAACAGCAAAAAAGCATATAGCGAAGCTTGATCCACACCATCTGTTCATGTTACCTATATAGATAGTGACGATATACCCAAATTAGATTAGACCCAGTGCCCTATTCCGACTCGTGCAACAAAGTAATTATGTTGATGACGCAAGTGGTGATTTATTCTCCGCGGGGATAGCTCTGGCTAAACGTCAGATTTTTACAGCCCCCCGGACGAAAGTTCGGGGGGCTTTTTGTTATTAGGCAATAAAAAACAGCGTCAATGAATTTCATGGCACCAATACGCATTGGGCGATTAATTGAGTTTTAATGCCATCAGTAGTCAAGGTATACGATGAAAATTCATTGTCTGCCTAGGCTCAATATTTACAATCACTTTAAGGTACAAAAATATGCCCAAGTTACGTTCGGCAACCACAACCCAAGGCAGAAACATGGCAGGCGCACGTGCCTTGTGGCGAGCGACAGGAATGAAGGATGGAGACTTCGGTAAACCCATTATTGCTGTCTGCAATTCGTTTACCCAATTTGTGCCCGGACATGTGCATTTAAAAGACATGGGACAACTGGTTGCACGGAACATAGAAGCTGCAGGGGGGGTAGCCAAGGAATTTAATACCATTGCGGTGGATGATGGTATCGCCATGGGACACAGTGGTATGTTGTACAGCTTGCCTTCCCGGGAGATTATCGCTGACTCGGTGGAGTATATGGTTAATGCTCACTGCGCCGACGCCATAGTGTGTATTTCCAACTGCGATAAAATTACTCCCGGTATGTTGATGGCTTCTATGCGTTTAAATATTCCGGTCATTTTTGTGTCAGGAGGCCCGATGGAAGCGGGCAAAACCAAGCTGTCGGATAAGATCATTAAACTGGATTTGGTTGACGCCATGGTTGCGGGTGTTGATGAGAATGTGAGTGATGAGCAAAGTGACGAGATAGAGCGTTCAGCTTGCCCAACCTGTGGTTCATGCTCAGGTATGTTCACTGCTAACTCCATGAATTGTTTGACTGAAGCTATGGGTTTATCGTTGCCGGGTAACGGCTCTATGTTGGCGACTCACGCCGACCGTGAAGGTTTGTTTAAAAAGGCCGGCAGCCAAATCGTTGAATTGTGCCGTCGTTATTACCAACAGGATGACGAGTCAGCGTTACCGCGCAATATCGCTAATTTCAAAGCGTTTGAAAATGCCATGAGTCTGGATATCGCGATGGGAGGCTCAACCAATACTATTTTACATTTAATAGCGGCAGCTATTGAGGGGGAAGTCCCCTTTACCCTGGATGACATTGATCGTTTATCCCGTAACGTGCCGCATCTGTGTAAAGTGGCACCTTCTACTCCAGAATACCATATGGAAGATGTGCATCGCGCTGGCGGTGTGGTGGGTATTTTGTGCGAACTTAATCGAGCGGGTTTGTTACATACGGACACCCCCCACGTGTTAGGTAAAAGTTTGGGCGAAGTTTTGGCCCAGTGGGATATCACTAACCCGGCCAATGAAGATGCCCTGCATTTTTACCGGGCGGGTCCAGCGGGTATTCGAACTACCGAAGCCTTTAGTCAGAATTGTCGTTATCCTACGGCTGATATCGACCGCACCAATGGCTGTATACGCAGTCGTAATAATGCCTTTAGTGAAGAAGGTGGTCTGGCGGTATTATTTGGCAATATTGCGGAAAAGGGATGCATCGTAAAAACCGCAGGAGTAGACGAATCTATTCATGTATTTACCGGCCGGGCGCGCATTTACGAAAGTCAGGACGATGCGGTTAGGGCTATCTTAGCCGATGAAGTTATCGCCGGTGATGTAGTGGTTATTCGTTATGAAGGGCCAAAAGGGGGGCCGGGAATGCAAGAGATGTTGTATCCAACGACCTACTTAAAAGCCAAAGGTTTGGGCAAACAATGTGCCTTGATCACAGACGGACGCTTCTCTGGTGGTACCTCTGGTTTGTCTATTGGGCACTGTTCACCCGAAGCCGCCAGCGGCGGCGGTATAGGCCTTATTGAAGAGGGAGATACTATGCTTATTGATATACCCGCCCGTAAAATAGGCGTGGATATAACGGATAGCGAACTGCAAAGCAGGCGTGAAGCTATGGATAAAAGCCCTAAACCGTGGAAACCTGCCACTCGTCAGCGCAAGGTGTCTCTGGCCCTAAAAGCTTACGCATTGCTGGCGACCAGCGCCGATAAAGGCGCCGTTCGCGACGCCAGTAAGTTGGAAGACTAATGACTGTTACTGCCCAAGAATATTTAAAGAAAATACTGGTATCACCTGTCTACGATGTTGCCGTTAAAAGCGACCTGGTTGCGCTTAACAAGTTTTCAGCGGTGATCGGCAATCACGTGTGGCTTAAGCGTGAAGATCAGCAGCCAGTCAAATCGTTCAAACTCCGTGGTGCCTATAATAAGATTAGCCAACTGGATGAGGCCACCCTTAAAGCCGGCATTATTACGGCATCGGCAGGTAATCATGCCCAGGGGGTTGCTTATTGCGCTGCCCGTAAGCAAATCCCCGCGGTGATCGTTATGCCTGAAACTACGCCTGACATTAAAGTCGATGCTGTGCGTAATTTTGGTGGCAAATATGTGCAGGTGATCATGCACGGCACCGGGTTCGACCAGGCAAATGAAGAGTGTAAACGTCTGGCCAAACTACATGGTTATACCTTGATCCCGCCTTTTGACGATCCGGATGTGATAGCCGGCCAGGGAACCATAGGCAAAGAAATGCTGGAGCAAAATCCCGGCCTGGATGTGGTTTTTATCGCAGTGGGTGGCGGGGGCCTGGCTGCGGGTATTAGTGTGTATTTAAAACAACTCAAACCTGATATCAAAATAGTCGCGGTAGAATCTGCTGAATCCGCCAGTTTACAAGCTGCCCTGCAAGCCGGTGAACCTACGCCTTTACCTTTTGTGGGGATTTTTGCCGATGGCGTAGCGGTCAAAACCATAGGCACTGAAACCTTCCGTTTGTGTCAGCAATACGTAGATGAAGTGATCACAGTAACCAACGACGAGCTATGCACGGCGATAAAAGATATCTTTGATGATACCCGGGTGATAGCGGAGCCTGCGGGGGCGCTGTCGGTAGCCGCTATGCGTAAATATGCCAATTTATACCAGGTTAAAGATCAAGTCTTTGGCGGAGTATTGTGCGGTGCTAATATTAATTTTCATACGTTACGCTATGTGTCTGAGCGCTGTGAACTGGGTGAGCAAAAAGAAGCCATTTTTGCGGTTAAAATCCCTGAGCAAAAAGGCGCTTTTAAACAGTTCTGCGAATTACTTGGCGGACGCACTATTACTGAGTTTAACTATCGTTATGCCAGTGATAAAGAGGCGCATATTTTTGTTGGTGTGAAACTGCGTAGGGGAAAAGAAGAATTTGCCGAATTAACCGCGACCTTACGAGCTAATAATTATCCTTGTATGGATATGTCAGACAATGAAATGGCAAAACTTCATGTGCGCTATATGGTTGGGGGACGCCCGCCGGGTTTATTGCATGAGCATCTGTTTTCTTTTGAGTTTCCGGAACAGCCTGGCGCGTTAATGACGTTTTTAAAGACAGTGGGCGAACGCTGGAACATTACCTTGTTTCATTATCGAAACCATGGCGCAGCAGAAGGGTTAGTCTTGGCGGGATTTGACTTTGATGACACCCAACGGGGAGATTTTGAGCAGCATCTCACTCAGCTCGGCTACCAATATACCGAACAAACTGACAATCCAGCCTACAAGTTTTTCCTGTCTGATTTAAATGGCGCGATAAATTAGGCAATATCAGCCTGATAGTACAGATATCTATACCCAAAATCTTTGAAGTTGTAGCCAACAACGCTGCAGCTTCAAGGGTGACGGGTATAGCTGCATGTTTTGGGTTTGTGTGAACCCAAAACATATCGCCCTGCTTATTATTCAGTTTAGGGCCCATGAGCTTTAACCTATGATTCTTAGCAATACATCTTGATACAGGGGTGATAAAGCAATCGTGGCTGTTGTAGCTGATTTGTCATTTGTCAGGGTGATACTCGCTTTGTGCTCTGTAATAATCACGAGTGCTCAGCTGTGTCCTGTGTCAATAACCAGATGATTGATATATACCCAAGTGACCGCATATTGTTTGTCAGACTAAAGATACTGATAGACGGTTTCATAGCGAATACCAATGCTGTGGTTTCTTCTAAGCCCCCAATATCTGCGCGTTTGCACACCGATTTTATTGGTCACTCAGGTACAGTTTGGGATTTGGCAATTAACAATAACTTACTGGTCACCGGCGGGAGTGATAACTCAGTCGTTAATGACGATGTGGATGATACAAATTATAAACTAAGTGCATCTTATCGCCCAAACGATCAGTGGTTACTCCGTACATCTATTAGCACAGGTTTTAAGTCTGCAACTATGGAGAAAATTTCGGTACCACGTCACTTAGCACCGGAATTATAGGGAAATATTGATGTTAATTTCGAGCGGTTTGTAAGAACATTAATGTGATAACAATTGGGCAGATAAATTTCACATAATAGGGCCATACACGCCAAAACAAACTTGATTCTAAGGATTCATTTCCTTGCTGTAGTTCTTTTAATAATTTGTTTCTATGCCATACCCAGCCTACATATATGCACATAATTAAACTAATGAGTGGCTGGCTATATACAGTGGTTATTTTAACGACAAAACCAAAGAGAGTTTCAAAGAAAAATATCACAACAATACTAATCAATAAGATGAGTAATCCTATAACAATCGTTCTTGTTGATCTCGACCCTCCCTTACTTTCAAGTGAATAAGCAACAGGGACCTCAAGCATTGATATTGATGAGGTTAAGGCGGCAATACTCATTAATAAAAAAAAAGCCGCTGACACATAATGACCCACTTCTCCCATAGCGTTAAACAGTGCAGGAATAACGGTAAAGATTAGCTGATCACCGTCAATCAGCACACCTTGTTCATTAAAAATGGTTACGCCGTTATGTAAGGCAACATACATGGCAGGAATAATGAGCATACCGGCTAGAATAGCAATGCCGCTGTCTACTAGTGCAACTGAAAACCCTAATGACACTAGATTTTCTTTTTTACTAATGTACGAGCCATAGATCAACATGGTGCCAACACCCAAGGATAAAGAAAAGAAGGCTTGCCCCATTGCGCTAACCAAAAGGTTTGGTTGAAGTATTTTAGAAAAATCAGGCACTAAATAAGCCCGCCAGCCCTCAGATGCTCCTTCAAGGGTGGCAACATAAATAATCATAGAGACGATTAATATCAATAATACCGGCATTAAGCGGCTTGACCATTTTTCAATACCGTTGGTCACACCGCGGCTAACAATATAAATGGTGAGTAATGAGAACATGATGCAAAAAATAATATTACGTGCAATTGAAAAGGTGACTAACCAATCAGCAATTGCAGACCAGCCAAGGATTAAGCTTAACGATTGAAAAAAATGAGCAATCATCCAACCAGCGACAATGGCGTAAAAACTAAGAATAAGGCTGACAACGCCAAGGCCCCACCAGCCTGAAGCTTTACCCAACTTTTTTCCTGTACGGTTATCAGCAATGATTTGCATGGCTTCAATCATATTGGCTTGTGCATACCGCCCAATGGTTATTTCAGCCATTAACACTGGGTAGGCTAAAATAAGCGTCAGTATCAAATAAACCATAACAAAAGCGGCGCCACCATTGGTAGCAACTTGTGTTGGGAATCCCCAGATATTACCTAAGCCTACGGCAGCACCTGCCGCAGCCATGATAAATCCCAATCGTGATGAAAACTGTCCGCGAGAACTCATAGATAGACCTTTTATTATTATTTATGTCGTTACGTAAACCTGAATCAAACGACTGGTATAAAGCCACAGCATTGTTGGCTGTTATTACCCCTATCGGTAGCCACGTTTCGCCAACCGTATTGCACTTATTACATGCAAGGTTATGTTCTGAGTTCCTTTGCGCCCAGCTATATATTTTCGTGTTTCAACTGCTACTTTTTTCTCTATGGTGAAAGTTGTTTTTCTACTTGGCTGCAAGCCAATGGCTTTGGGTGTAAACCCTTAATTTATGAATCTATTCAAATACTTTTCTATTCGAAAGTTAAGCGCAAATTAGCTGATAGTTAGCAGATATTTGCCGTATTTAGCTTACTGAAAATTCCGTAATTTCCTAGTCTTTAGGGGGCGTTTGCTTTAAGCAGACTTCATTTTGAGGTTTTTTTTAACTTTGATAAAAAAACCTGTTACCTCAGCAAGCCTTACACAATCTTAGGTGCGGGTGATTGTTACTAAAATATACATTCATTTTATGAATCAAAATGTAATATTAATAAAATTATAGTTATTTATTAAACGTAATAAGATGAGAACCAAGTAATGACATTTGCAGTTTTAACCGATTTTCAAAGCGCACATAGGATTAATTTATGACAGTTCCAAGCCAACTTACGTCATATATCAACGGTGAATTTGTCGATAGCGGATACTATTTCGACAATATAAATCCTGTTGATGGCAGTATTATTTCTAACGTATCTGAGGCAAATCATCAGATGATCGATGATGCGGTAGATGCAGCAAAGCAGAGTCAATGGTCAAAATTAACCGTTAATGAGCGCTGCCAGATGCTGAATAACGTTGCTGATGTTATGCAAAAACGGGAACAAGAATTTATTGATGCCGAAATAGCCGATACAGGAAAGTCTTTATTTCAGGTTAAGAGCATCGATATCCCCAGAGGTACGGCTAATTTCCGTTTTTTTGCTGATTTAGTTAAATATCCCGCTAACGAAAGTTTCATTACTCAAACCGCTCAAGGAACCAAAGCACTAAACTATAGTGTCAATAAACCACTTGGTGTGGTTGCCATTATTTCTCCCTGGAATTTACCGTTATTGCTAGCGACCTGGAAAATCGCCCCCGCAATGGCGTGTGGGAACAGTGTTATTTTTAAGCCATCTGAAGAAACATCTTCAACGGCGTTTTTATTGGCGCAAGTGATGGATGAAGTGGGTATTCCTAAAGGTGCTTTCAATTTAATTCTGGGCCGTGGCCATGCGGTAGGTGATGCCATTACCAGCCATAAAAAAATTGACGCTATTACCTTTACCGGCGCGTCTGCAACAGGGCAGCGGATCATGGCATCTGCTGCGTCAACAGTTAAGCCAATTTCTTTTGAACTGGGCGGAAAAAACTCTGCCGTCGTATTTAATGATGTCGATATTGATAAGGCTGTAGCAGGCGTTGCCCGTTCAACATTCACCAATTGCGGTCAAGTGTGTTTATGTACTGAAAAAGTGTATGTACACCGCTCAATTTTTACTGAATTTGTTGGCAAACTTAAACAACACGCGGCTGATATTAAGATTGGTTATCCAACGGATGATGATGTCTTTATGGGGCCCTTAGTGTCTAAAGTGCATCAGCAAAAAGTACTTTCTTATTATCAACTTGCTCGTGAAGAAGGCGCAACCGTTGAGTATGGCGGCGGCGTGCCTAAATTTGGTGATGTGCGTGATAACGGTTGTTATATCGAACCTACTGTTCTGACTGGTCTTGACGACCATGCCCGTATTAACCAGGAAGAAATATTTGGCCCTGTGTGTCACGTTTCGCCTTTCGATGATGAAGATGAAGTCATAAAGCGTGTCAACGATACACAATACGGCCTCGCAGCTTCTATATGGACAGATCACTTATCCAGAGCGCATCGCGTTGCGCCGCAAATTGATGTAGGGCTAGTATGGGTAAATACCTGGTTTTTACGGGACCTTAGAGCGCCTTTTGGTGGCACTAAGCTTTCTGGCGTTGGTCGCGAAGGTGGTCTGCATTCATTAGCGTTTTATAGTGAACCGAGCAATATCTGTATCAATATTGAAGAGTAAATGATGAATAATTCAAATCAAAGTAAAGTCGTAAGTGGTAAAGCGATACCACGGGGGACTTTTCCACATGTGAAACGCGCCGGAGATTTTATTTACATTTCAGGTACCAGTTCACGGCGGCCAGACAATGGTTTTGCTGGTGTTGATGTAGACGAAATGGGTAGCACAAACCTATGTATTGCCAGTCAAACCCGTGCTGTTATAGAAAATATAGCCGACATTTTGGCTTCAATGGACGCCTCCCTAGATGATTTGGTTGAAATTTCTACTTTCCTGGTCAATATGAACGATTTTCGTGAGTACAACAAAGTCTACTCGGAGTTCTTTGACTTTGATGGCCCTACCCGAACTACTGTTGCCGTACACCAATTGCCACACCCTCATTTACTCATTGAATGTAAAGCGATTGCCTATAAACCGCTATCTCAAATAACCAAGGAAATGTCTGATGACTAAACTGGCTGCCTTTAATTTTCAGCGCTGGATAGAAGAGCACAAACATTTGCTTAAGCCACCCGTGGGCAATGTTCAAATATGGACAGACACCGACTTGATGGTCACTGTTGTGGGAGGCCCTAATCAACGTACGGACTTTCACGATGACCCTGTTGAAGAATTCTTTTACCAACTCAAAGGCGATATGGTGCTTAAGGTGATTGAAGATTCAGAGCACCGTGATGTCTTTATTCGTGAAGGCGATATTTTCTTTTTACCACCTCATGTGCGTCATTCACCACAACGGCCTATGGAAGGCAGTATTGGCCTGGTCGTTGAACCAAGACGTCCGGACGGACATAAGGATGCCTTTGAATGGTATTGCTTTAAATGTGAAGCTCTGGTGTACAGGGTTGAAGTGCAACTCAAATCAATCGTTAAAGATTTACCCCCTGTTTATAACGCATTTTATCAAGACCTGGCAGCACGCACTTGTGATAGTTGTGGTGAATTACACCCTGGTAAAGAGCCACCCAAAGGTTGGGTTACCCTTGAGGATAAATCATGAATGTAATCGATATCCACTCGCATTTCTTTCCAAAAAAATGGCCAAGTCTGGCTGAACGTTTTGGCGGCGATGACTGGCCGTGGTTGCGTCATAGCAACGATGGCACCGCTATGTTAATGCAGGGTGACAGAGAGTTCAGACCCATATATTCAGCCTGTTGGGACGGCAATAAACGTCTTGAAGAAATGGATCGCGATGGCGTACATAAGCAAATAATTTCAGCTACGCCCATATTGTTTGCTTATGAGCGTCCCGTTGACCAAGCCTTGTATTGTGCCAGATTGTTTAATGATGCAGCCCGTGAAATTTGTCAGATCAATCCGCAGCGTTTATTTTCATTGGCTCAAGTACCGTTACAAGATTTACAGGCGTCATGTACCGAGGCATCACGGGCTAAAGCAACAGGCCATGTTGGTGTGCAAATAGGCAATCATGTTGGCTTGAAAAACATGGATGATGACACGGTATTAGACTTTTTAGAACATTGTGCACAAGAGGATATCGCTGTATTTGTTCATCCATGGGACATGATGGCCAGTGAACGCACCAAGGATTACATGATGGGTTGGACAGTCGGTATGCCTGCTGAAACGCAACTTTCAATTGTCTCGATGATCTTGGGTGGCGGGTTCGACAAAGTCAGCAGCAAGCTAAAAATATGTTTTGCCCATGGCGGAGGTTCATTCGCATTTTTACTTGGCCGCTTAGAGAATGCCTGGCATCACCGCGATATTGCCCGGGGTAAATCGCTGTATCCACCCAGTCATTACCTTGACCGTTTTTATCTCGATACTGCCGTATTTGATCATGATTCGCTGGAACTATTAGTAAAAAAAATGAGCTGCGAGCGCTTGATGTTTGGTACCGATTACCCTTTTCCCCTGGGTGAACAAAAAATGGGACATCTGATTAAAACAGCTCCCACGTTATCTAAAGAAGACCAGCAGAAATTGCTAGCGAGTAACGCCGAGTCTTTCTTCAAACTGACTCAAGTATAGGACAATTTATAATGTTAAATGAAATAGCAAAGACCTTAGATGAAGCTGCAACCACAGCTAAAAGCGTAGATATGATCTCACTTACCCAAACGATTACGTTGCAAGAAGCATACGAGATCCAAGCTAAAATTCTTGAACGACGTTACAACCGGGGTGAAAAACTTGTTGGTTATAAAATGGGTTTTACCAGTAAAGCTAAAATGATCCAAATGGGCGTTAACGATATTATTTGGGGTCGCCTTACCGATGCTATGGAAATAAAAGAAGATCAAGAAATTGATGTGACTGATTACGTGCACCCCAGAGCCGAGCCAGAGATTGCTTTTTTACTTAACGCTTCACTATCAGGCATAGTCACCAAAGAACAAGCACTTGCTGCAGTAGAGGCCATTGCACCGGCAATTGAACTGATTGACTCACGTTATACTAATTTTAAATTTTCACTAAATGATGTAGTGGCTGATAACACCTCGAGTTGCCGTTTTCGTATCGGACCGTGGATGCCAAGTGACAGCGATATTGACGACTTGGTCATGGCGTTAAAAGTAGACGGTAACGTCATTGCTACCGGTTCAAGTAACGACATACTAGATCACCCAATTAATTCCTTGATAGAAGCGGCTCGGATCATAGGCGAAGCCGGTTTAGAAATAAAAGCGGGGCAAATTGTGCTTGCCGGTGCAGCAACGGCGGCTTTTGCAATAGCACCCCATCAAACTATTTCTGTTGATGTTGCTAACTTAGGTAGCTGTCAATTTAAGACCAAAGGATAATTTATGAACCACGAAAATACTTTGATGTATGCACAAGCGCAAGATGCACAGGATCCGGTGGCAGTATATCGTGAGCAGTTTCATCATCCGATTATTGACGGTAAACAAGTACTTTATTTTACCGGTAATTCCCTTGGTCTGCAGCCAAAAAGTGCCCGTGAATATGTTAATAAAGAACTCGATGAGTGGGCGAAGTGGGGTGTGGAAGGTCACTTCTTAGCAGAAAATCCTTGGGTCAGTTACCATGAAATACTCACTCCCGCGTCGGCCCGTATAGTGGGTGCTAAAGAATCTGAAGTGGTTTGTATGGGGTCATTAACCAATAACTTACACTTACTTTTTGTCTCGTTTTATAAACCAACGGCTAAACGCTTTAAAATTATCAGCGAAGCAAAAATGTTTCCTTCTGATCGCTATTTGCTGGAAACTCAAGTAAGACATCATAGCCTGGATCCGGATGAGGCGATTATTGAAGTTTCGCCACGTGAAGGTGAATACCTGATCCGTGAAGACGATATTATTGCTGCTATAGAAGAACATAGCGATGAATTAGCATTAGTCTTTTTTGGGGGGATGAATTACTTTACTGGTCAGCTTTTTGATATGGAAAAACTAACCAAAGTAGCCCATGAACATGGTGCTCTTGCTGGATTTGATTTGGCCCATGCTGCCGGTAATGTTCCATTAGATCTGCATAAATGGAATGTAGATTTTGCGGCCTGGTGTACCTACAAATATATCAATTCAAGTGCGGGCAACGTAGCAGGATTATTCGTTCATGAACGTCATGGTAACGACACGTCTATTAACCGGTTTGGTGGATGGTGGGGACACAATAAAGAACGTCGTTTTTTAATGGAAAACACCTTTGATCCAATGCAAGGTGCACAAGGTTGGCAAATTAGTAATGCACCAGTGATGGGGATGGCAATACTCAAAGCGTCCCTGGATATATTTGATGAAGCGGGTATGCATAATTTACGTGAAAAAAGCTTAAAATTAACAGGTTACCTTGAGTTTGTTTTTAACGATGTTGTCAGTGCATTTCCTGATATTCAATTAGAAATTATTACACCAAAAGATCCTCTAAAACGTGGTGCACAACTCTCTATTAAACTGATAGGAACAGATAAAAGCTTTTTTGAAATGTTAACCCAAGCGGGGGTTATTAGTGATTTTCGTGCACCTGACGTGATAAGAGTTGCGCCTGCACCGCTATACAATAGCTTTGAAGATGTCTACCAATTTGGTAACACCTTACATAACTTACTGTCACAAAGGAGCTAATATGACCCAACCTACCAAAACAATTACCATTGCCGGGGCCGGTCCAGTTGGTGCCCTACTGACTATTATGTTGGCAAGGCAAGGATATAAAGTTGACCTGTTTGAATCTCGTGACGATTCCCGCAATAGCGAACTTTATCAGGGGAGATCTATCAACATTGCCCTGTCTGATCGTGGCTGGCTGGCACTTGAATCTGTAGGTATTGCTGAAGAAATAAGATGTGAAGCAATACCTATGTATCAACGCATTATGCATGACCTTGAAGGTAAGCTAACCAAACAGGTATACGGTAAAGATAATCAGGCTATTTGGTCTGTTTCACGCTCTAAAATAAATGAACAACTGGTATCCCTGGTAGAGCAGGAAGAAATGGCTTCTTTGCATTTTAATAGTCATTTGACAGAGATTGATTTTGATACCAATACGCTGACCCTCAATACAAAACAGGGTGAGATAAAGCATAGTAGTGATCTGTTATTTGGTGCAGATGGTGCATTTTCGAAAGTGCGTAGAAAAATGCAGGAAATCCCCCGTAAACGCATCAGTTATAGCCTTGATTATATGCCACAAAGCTACATTGAGTTGAATATTCCTGCTGCAGCTGATGGCAGTCATCGACTAGAAAAAGAAGCCTTGCATATTTGGCCTCGTAAAGACTTTATGTTAATTGCGTTACCTAACCCCGATGGCAGCTTTACCTGTACCTTATTTATGAATCAAGAGGGCGAAATTTCATTTGATGCCTTACAGCAACATGATGACGTGAAGGCATTTTTTCAAACCTATTTTAGCGATACATTAGATTTGATTGAGGACCCCGTTGGTGAATTTATGAGTCGCAAAGCGTCACCCTTATCCTTGGTACATATTTACCCTTGGGTGATTAACGACAGTGTTGCTTTGATCGGTGATGCGGCACATGCAATGGTGCCTTTTTATGGCCAGGGCATGAACAGTGGTTTTGAAGATTGCAGAGTATTAAACGAACTAGTGACAGAGTACAACGAAGATTGGCCTGAAATATTATCTCAATATCAGCAGCAGCGTAAACCTAATGGTGATGCGATTATTGAACTGGCCAAACGTAATTTTGTTGAGATGAGTGAGCTATCTGGAGATGCTAATTTCCAATTATGCAAAAAAATTGAAGCTAATTTTCATGATCGTTATCCAAAATTGTGGGTGCCGCTGTACTCTATGGTGACATTCTCACCACATACACCCTACAGTGAAGCGTTGCGCATCGGTGATATACAAAAAGAAATTATGCGTGAAATTATGGCACTGCCAAATATAAACGAGCGCTGGCAAGATGACGATATTTATGAGCACTTGCATACTTTAACGCAGAGCCAAAATTTAGGGCGTAATGTCTAATGAGCTGTCCTTATAATACCAATGCTCGTGAGATGGAAGATACTATTCATACAGATTTTAAAGATGATATGTCTTATGGTGATTATCTGTGTCTTGAAAAAATATTATCGGCGCAGCAACTGCAAAGTGATCAACATGATGAAATGCTCTTTGTGATCATTCATCAGGCAAGCGAGCTATGGCTAAAACTTGCAGGCCATGAGTTAGGTTCTGCAATCAGCCATGTTAAAGAAGGTAACTTTGGCCACGCGTTTAAAGATATTTCACGAGTGAAGCAAATCATCCGTCAACTGACTCAATCATGGGATATTTTATCAACGCTGACACCGGCCGACTACCTTAAATTTAGAGACGATCTTGGTCATTCATCCGGTTTTCAATCATATGGTTATCGAAAAGTTGAATTTTTGCTTGGTAATAAAAATGTGTCATTATTAAAGGTTCATGAAAGTAATGGATCAGTTCATAGCGAATTGAAAAGCGTACTTGAACAGCCAAGCCTTTATGATGAAGTGATTACTGCATTACATAATAAAGGGCTTAGTATCGATAAAGATGTGTTAACCAGAGACGTTTCATTACCTTATCAAAGCAATGAGTCGGTGCTGAACGCCTGGCTAACCATCTATCAAAATCCTGATCAGTATTTTGAGTATTATGAGCTGGCAGAAAAACTGGTAGATATTGAAGATACTATCCAGCAATGGCGTTTTAAACATATGTCGACAGTGAAGCGAATTATTGGCAATAAAGAGGGGACAGGGGGGTCTTCAGGGGTTAACTTCCTTAAAAAGGCATTGGATATCAGCTTTTTTCCTGAGCTTTATGAAGTGCGAGCAAAGCTGTAAATTAAACCCCATCTTTGTATCTAGCGAGAATTACGCAAAGGTACCGTGCTTTAATTTAATTGTGTTTTTATCAGAATAAGGGCGATTTATCGCCCTTTAAATATGGTTACTTTTCTTTTATTCATTACTTCATTGCTTTAGCAAGGTTGAGTGCAACGTCTTCAATCATGTCTTCCTGACCGCCTACTGTTTTCATTCGACCCAGCTCCATTAAAATTTCTTCACTTGGTACGCCATATTTTTTAGCCGCTCTTTGAGCGTGTAATAAAAATGACGAATAAACACCTGCATACCCTAACACTAAAGAATCGCGATCGACCCGAATAGGTTTTTCCATCATAGGTACCACTATCTCTTCGGCCACCGCCATCAACTTAAAGACATCGGCTTTTGTTTGAGCACCCATTCGTGTCACCACAGCGTTAAAAACTTCTAAGGGTGTATTGCCAGCGCCAGCGCCAAGCCCTGCGGCCGAACCATCAATGCGATCAGCACCCGCGGCAACGGCGGTTAAGGAATTTGCCACGCCTAATGCCATATTATGATGACCATGGAAACCAATTTCAGTCTCAGGCTTCAGGCCTGCCCGCAGGGCTTCGATACGACTGTGTACATCATCTTGCAGCATATAGCCTGCTGAATCGGTGCAGTAAATACAATTTGCACCATAGCTTTCCATTAACCTGGCCTGCTTTAGCAGTGCTTGAGGCTCTAACATGTGCGACATCATTAAAAAGCCGACCGTATCTAATCCTAATTGGCGGGATAAGCTAATATGCTGTTCAGTAACATCCGCCTCAGTACATTGTGCTGCGACTCTGACGGTATGAACACCATAAGAATGGGCCATACGTAAATGATCTACTGTGCCTATTCCCGGGATCAGTAGTACCGATACTTTCGCCTGCTTCATTTTGGGAATGACAGCGGCTAAATATTCTTCATCAGTATGAGCTGCAAAGCCATAGTTTACCGATGCGCCACCTAGGCCATCTCCATGAGCAATCTCTATTCGTTCGACACCCGCGTCGTCCAAAGCTGTTGATAACCGCACCATTTCATCAATTGATATTTGGTGACGCTTCGCATGCATACCATCACGTAAACACATATCATGAAGTTGAATTTTTTGACCTTTTAGGTTCATTTATTTTCTCCTTTATTTAGCATTTTTTGCGCTAGCATTTCAGCGGTGCGTAAAGCTGAAGCGGTCATAATATCTAAGTTGCCTGCATAGGTAGGGAGGTAATCCCCTAGCCCGGCTACTTCCAGAAAAACTGAGACACGATTACCATCAAATACCGGTCCATTTTTTAAACGATAGCCAGGTACATAGGTTTGTACTTGTTCGATCATCGCCAAGATAGATGCCGTAATGGCTGATTGATTTGGCTCATCCTCGGTCAGACAATGTACGGTATCGCGCATCATTAATGGCGGCTCTGCAGGATTAAGCACTATGATTGCTTTGCCTTTTTTAGCGCCCCCCACAGATTCAATAGCGTTAGCTGTGGTGCGGGTAAATTCGTCGATATTTTTGCGTGTGCCAGGGCCTGCTGATTTTGACGAAATAGTAGCAATGATTTCACCATAGGCAACGCCTTGCACTTGACTGATTGCAGCAACAATGGGGATAGTCGCTTGACCACCGCAGGTGACCATATTGACATTCGATTCATTTTCACTCACCAGTTCATCGAGGTTCACCGGTGGCACACAAAAAGGACCCATTGCCGCAGGCGTTAAGTCGATAACTGTCACGCCATGGCGTGCTAGTTTTTCGTTATTTTGGGCATGCACATAAGCAGAGGTAGCATCGAAGGCTATTTTAATCTGGTCTGCTTCAATATGAGGTAATAAACCATCTATACCTTTTGCGGTTGTTTTAAGTCCCGCGGCTTTAGCCCGTGCTAAACCGTCAGAATTTTCATCAATGCCTACCATCCACACAGGATTAATATTCTGGCTACGCAATGCTTTTATCATTAAATCAGTGCCAATATTTCCAGAACCAATTAGTGCAACATTAATTTTTTCAGTCATTTTACACACTCCTATATAAATTTAAATTCTGCGCTACCCACGCCTTCAATTTCAACCATCATGTCGTCCCCCACTGCAGCTGGGATCATGGCTGCTAAAGACCCAGATAAGATGATGTCGCCTGCTTTTAAAGGGATGTCGTAATGACCGAGGGTGTTAGCAAGCCAAGCCACACAGTTTAAAGGTGAGCCAAGGGCGGCACTGCCTTTACCTGTGGCGATGACTTCACCTTTGTTGGTAATCGTCATGCGGCAATTTTCAAAATCAACCGTATTAGGATCGACACCTTGTTCGCTTATCACAAAAATGCCACAAGATGCATTATCGGCAATGGTGTCTTGAATTTTTATTTGCCAGTTTTCAATGCGTGAATCAACAATTTCAAAACAGGCAAAAACCTGTTCAGTTGCGGCTAAAACATCATCTGCTGTGACGTTAGGTCCAACTAGGTCGTGTTTTAATTTAAAGGCAATTTCTCCTTCAGACTTAGCTTGAATAAGTTCTTTTTTTAGTACTATCTCTGCGCCTGATGGGTACTGCATTTTGTCCATTAAAAAACCAAAATCAGGTTGATGCACACTTAACATTTTTTGCACCACTTCACTTGTTAGTCCAATCTTTTTACCCACTACCTTTTCGCCTTGGTTTACACGAAGTTTTAAAAATTCCAATGAGATGGCATACGCCTGATCTATCGTCAGTTCAGGGTATTGAGTCGTTAATGGGATAAGTGTTTTTTGATCATTCATCGCTTGGTTTAAGCGTTGGGCAGAATGCTTGATCTGTGATGCTTGCATAGATTTTTGTCCTAAGCCTGGGGATAAATTAAAATTGCTATTGACACTTTACTTGAGTATGTTGAATAACAACAATTGATTATATTCTGTCATTTGATTCAAAAATTGTATCAATATAAAAATATAAACCGTCAAGGTAAGATAAATGGCAACAAGCCAGCTCAGTATTAACCACTTAAAAATGATTTGTACCATTGTTGAATCAAATACAGTGAAGGAAGCCGCTGAGAAGTTATTTATCACTCAGCCAGCATTAACTAACCGAATTCGTGAAGCTGAACGGCGCCTTAACATTAACTTGTTTGCAAGACGCAGGCGTAAATTGGTTATTACTACCGCAGGTAAACGTTTATTGCAGTCAGCTAAAAAAATTCTTGAAGAGCTTGAACGCGCAGAATATGACATTGCACGACTTAGCGATGGCATTGAGCAAGTTCTGCGTATAGGCTTACCCCATTATGCTTCATTTAAATGGTTACCCGATGTGGTCAGTTATTTTCATCAAGAACTGCCGAATTTAGAACTTGAATTTACCGCCGAAGCGGCGACTAATCCGATTGATCATATCTACAATGGTGACGTAGATATCGCGTTAATTTCTAGTAAAGACAGGCATTTAGATATTGATAAAAGTGAATATGAGACGTCTTTCATTGCCCAAGATGAACTCCTGGTTTGTTTATCAATAAAACATAAAAAAGCCGAACAGCTTTTTATGAGTGCTGAAGATTTTGCCAATGAAACTTATATTACCAACTCTACTGTGCCAGAAAAAGACCGGGAATATGAACTGTTTTTTAAACCCAACAATGTATTGCCCTATAAAGTCGTGCAAGTAGGGTTTAATGAAGCCATTGTTGAGCTGGTTAAAGTTAATATGGGGATAACAATTATGTCTAAGCAACTTATCTTACCCTATATGGCAGACGGAACAATTAATACGATGCCGATTGGTGAATACGGGCTAACAATATACTGGCATTTGGTCTACCTCAAAGACAGAAATGTAATCAAAACCGCCAAATTACTGACCAGTGTTCTTAAGAAATATTCAAATAAGTAAGCCTATTTAGGCTTATACCAATCCACCTTAATATCTACTCACTCATCGATCAATAATATTTTCTTAGCCGAGCAGTGAATTTCTCCGGGTTACTGATAAAGTGTAAAAAATTTAGCCTCGCCCTTTGGGAAGGTCTGGCAAGCCGCCCTAGCTGCATTCCTTCGATGTTACGCTTTGTTGTCAGCGCCTTCTGAATTGCTCACATATCAAGAAGAAATGGTATTTCTTATTCTGTTAACTTCATCAACGCGATTGTTTGTTGAGATAGCCAACTAGATTTTTGGTTAAGATCCATAATTACATCAAAATGATTACGCCCTTTAATTTCCTTAAATTGAACATAAAATCCGTCATCACAAAGTTTATCGCTCATGATTTTACTTTGTCGTTTAAACTCATCGGTTTCATTTTCACCAAAAGCAATGATTACTGGAACGGGTGTTGGTAAGGCTTGCAAAACAGGACTATTTTCCCTGGCCTCGCTCAAATCCATTGATAATAGGTCGTTAACATAAGTTGGCAACAGAGGTTGAAGATCATAAATGCCGCTTACGGCACATACTCCTTTAATAATATTCGCCTGGCAGTCACTCACGTATTCAGACCAATTAGTTTGTAGCATCAGCATAGCAAGGTGAGCCCCAGCTGAACTTCCACTGAGGTATATCTCTTGTGGCTTATAACCAAATTGATCAGCATTATTATATAACCAGGCAATAGCATTGCGATTTTCTTCAACTATATCGGTAATACTGGCATCGGGTGCAAGGGTGTAATCTATGACCGCAAAATGAAAGCCTTGTTGCTGAAAGTTTGTAGCGGCAAAAGACGATTCCTCTTTGCTCAATTCCTGCCAATATCCGCCATGTATATACACCATTAATTTATTTTGCGGTTGGCTGATGGGCAGATAGATATCAAGGCTTTGTGTTTTACTCTCACCGTATTGTATACCTTGATGCAATAATTTTTTTTCAAGAGCATAATTTTTGGCAATTTCACTGAGTTGAATATATTGTTGAATATAAATATTAATATCATCAATACAACTACTAGGAGAGTATTCCCGATTGACATTATCTATATCTGAAAAATCAATTTTTATCATTTTATATACCCTATAACAATTGAACAATTAGTACTATGTGTTCTTTAATCAATGCTAATATTTGAGAGGTTTATACCAACACCTATAAAATATTACTCAGTTCAGAATTTTTCGTAAGCTTGCTGGCAAAGTTTGTCGTTGAATAAAGGGTTACTTATTTTTCATCATTATATTATGCATCTAATGATGGATAAGCGATTCATTGATACAACGAGCAATAAGCAATGAGTATACTTTGAATTAAAAGATGTAATTTAGATTTAAATATTGAATTATGTTTGAAATTAGATGATTTTCTTGAATGTTAAACTGGAGTTGTACACACTGAAAATTATCTTATTGCGTGGAAATTGTTTGGTTATGTAAGGTGAAAGCATGCCCTGCACCAATAACATTCGACATGTCAGTTTGTGAATTACCGGTTACCTTTAATATATAAATCTGGCATCTGGGTTCGTAGGTTAGCTGATTATAAGGATTCAGCATGTCATCTCTTGCCTAGACGTTGTGCGGCAAACGGTTGTCGGTGAAATATGACGTGTACGAGACGGCCAGACAAGCGTGGATTAGTCTGGGCGATAACCCCCCTGCCTTAGTTACTTTGTGTAGTGGTACAGTGAATATTATACATGGACTTACTTTCGCTAATCTGCATAAGCTGTTTTTGTCTATAAAAATGAGGCGTACATAATATTGCTGGTAGTACCTTATGTAACGGTGGTTTGACCATTGACTTAAGTTCCATGAAAGGGGTAATGGGCTATCCCCAAAAAACCATTCCCCAAGAATAACCTTACTCAGGGAGAACACCGAAGAAGTGTTATTTATTTTGTACAGCATTAAATCCGAGGCGGTATTAATATAACCTGCACTTTGCTCTAGCGCCATTTCTGTAGCAAGGAAGCTTCTATTGATTGCGCCAAATCGGCGGCTTATATTTGTTGCAATCTCTGGGAGATTTCCGGGGAAATCAAGGCCAGCACATCAGTCAATAAGGCTTCGCTGTTGGCTGAATGCTCCAATTGTCCTTCTGCGGATACATTGAGAAATCCGTTGTCTTTGAGTGCATTGATAAAGGTTGCCAATACATTTTTGTCGAAAAACTCCGGTGAGTTAATACCGTGCAGTGCTGATAAACGCTCGGCAACCAGGCGACTTTGTTTTTCCAGTCGGCCACGGCTGATGGTCCGTTCAGTGGCTAGGATAGTCAGCACTGTCGCGTAACGTTGCAGGGTTTCCTGAATGCTTCTATTGAGTATCCAGGTAGAATAAAATTCTTTACTGCTAGCTGCTGGGGGCATGATTTTTCGCCCTTTTATACACAACAAACCCATAGATTCCATCTCTGCCAGTAAAGATTCACTGTATTGAAGGGCTTGTTGCTGGCTCATGTAGATAAATAGCTCTCTTTGCAACAGCGGATACAATTGTGCCACCAAGGCTATTATTTTCCTTTTTTCCAGACCGTTATAGGCAAACACAATGGCGCTGATAAGACCGGGCAAAGCGAATAAATGCAAAATATTATTACGGTAATAGGTCAACGCCACTGCATGGTAAGGTTTAAGAGAAATTAGTTTGCCAAAACCGTCCTCACTCACCTCAAATTTGTTGAGTTTTAGCGTATTTTGCAGCAGCTGCTTGCCACTGTTAGTGGGCAAGGTTGCCAAGGTGCTAAAAGGAGCGGCATTTAACAGCTGGATAAAATGATCCATTGCCTGCTCCAGCTCATTTTCAGCCATGGCGTGCTTGTTAGCTGATAGCAAACAAATTGCACACAGTGACATGCCATTAACCGCCGCTGCTTGATTGATCCTACCCATAACATCATTTGCCAGAGTATTGACCACTGGTGTTAGCCATCGGGGCTTTTTATCATCATCTACAGCTTGTGCATCGCGCCAGTCTGGTACCTGTGCATCCAGATAATTGCTTAAATTAATCGGCTCGCCAAAATTGAGGAAGCCGTTACCATAATTTTTCAGTTTGCGCAGCGCAGAAAACACCTGCAAAAATGATTCTTTCTTTTTGTGTGTACCTTTAAGCTCCTTCAGATAACTGGATACCTCCATGACATGCTCATAGCCTATATAGACCGGCACTATGCTCACAGGGCGGTTAATACCTTTAACCAAGGCCTGCAATGTCATGGCTAACATACCGGTTTTTGGTGGCAATAAGCGTCCTGTACGGCTACGTCCCCCTTCGGGATAATATTTGACCGAGTATCCCTTATTGAACAATAATTCAAGGTATTCGCGAAACACCGCACTATAGAGCTTGTTTCCGGTAAAACTGCGACGTAAAAAAAAGGCGCCACCGCGGCGTAAAATTCCCCCTATGGGCCAGAAATTAAGATTTATCCCTGCCGCAATGTGAGGAGTAACCAAGCCCTGATGATAAATAACATAAGTCAGTAACAAGTAATCCATATGGCTACGATGACAGGGAACGTAAATGATCTCATGGCCATTTTGGGCCAGCATGCGCACTTTATCTGCATGACTGACTTCGATGCCGTTGTAAATCTTGTGCCATATCCTGGTTAGCAGGCGATCACCGAGCCGCACCAAACCTTCACGGTAATCAGCCGCTATCTCGGTCACATATTTGCGGGCTTGTATGTGGGCTTGATGGTGGGCTATTTGTTTACTTCTGGCTTCCTCCTCAATTGCCCGACGTACAGCATCAGCCCCTAATACACTATTGTAGAGTTCATGACGCTCAAGTAATGTCGGGCCAATAATATTTTGCCGTCGGCGATGGAAATGGGTACCGGCCAGGCGGATCAATTTGTGCGCAATTTCGCCATCTGAGCCTGGCAGGTCGGCCATGGCACGGGATGAAACGGCCTTGCTGTAACAGACAAAATTGTCTCGCCCTAAAAAAAGGACAATAAAAAATTTGCGTAACCAACTTGGCGACACTTGATGAGCTATTACGTCTGACCAGCCAGACAATTTACGCCCGGGAGCCCGCCCCCAAAAAATAGATACGGGTAGTATTTGCAGATCCAATTGGGGATTATCCCGGTGAATTTGAAATAATCGTGTGACATCGTCAGTAATATTACTCATTTTAATTTTTTGGGACAGCACCGAACGGCGTTGTTGCAAAAACAGGCAGGCTGATAATTCACAACCGGCAATGTGAATATCGTCAGTCGGTTTGGGTAAACCCAAAGCGTGAGTCGACATTTTCAGGGCTAGCTGATCGGTTACCGAGTGGGTACGCAGCAAATAGATGATGGTTTTATTTTTATCGATACCCAATTCGGCTTCGATGTCAGTGGGGATACTGTTGACTTTTACCAGCCATTTCACCGGAACAGAGATAATTGCAAGCAGCAATTTATGCAGCCAGGCCATATGTTTATACCTTAACAATTGTTGACAGCCTTAGGATAACACGACATTTACCTATTGCCTCGACTACTAAGGAAATAGGCATAAAATCCCACACATTTGCTACCTCAACAAAAATTTGAGATCTGACAATGACTGTATATACTAACAGCTAAACTGTATAAAATAACAGGCTGTTTATGCGTCCACTAACTCTGCGCCAAAAAGAAGTATTACAACTGATCAAAAACACTATGCTTGAGACTGGCATGCCGCCAACTCGAGCTGAAATCGCCCGCAATTTGGGTTTCAAATCCGCCAATGCGGCCGAGGAACATCTGAAAGCCTTAGCTCGTAAAGGGGTGATAGAAATTCTGCCGGGCACCTCTCGTGGAATTAAACTAACCACACCTCTGGAAGATCAACTAGAAGATATGGGTTTACCCTTAATTGGTCGGGTAGCTGCAGGTGAACCTATACTGGCTCAGGAACACGTTGAAGGGCACTACAAGGTAGATCCCGCGTTATTTAAGCCTAGTGCTGACTTCCTATTGCGCGTAAATGGTATGAGTATGAAAGATATCGGTATTTTGGATGGTGACTTATTGGCCGTGCATAAAACTACGGATGTGCACAACGGCCAGGTTGTGGTTGCCCGATTAGATGATGATGTGACAGTCAAAAGGTTAGAGAAAAAAGGCCGACAGATTTTATTACATGCTGAAAATGAAGACTTTAACCCTATAATTGTGGATTTAGCTACCCAACCTTTCAATATTGAAGGAATAGCCGTTGGGGTTATTCGTAATGCCGACTGGATGTGATTTTTAAAGCGTTAATGTACAGTAATGAGATATTCTATCATCACTGTACATTAAGGCGGTCTAAACGCGGTCAACCCTGCTGACACATCAATAGAATCCACTATCCTGCCCCTAATTTTCACCCCCCCTGTTGCAAGAAGGTTGTTTAAGTTCCTGATAACTTGTTTGAAAATTGTTCACTTAAATATTAATTACAGAAAAACACTGGACTAATAGACCCTTTTTGAGTGATCCTTAGCGTTCAGTTAACAAATAAATAACAAGCCTGTCTTATTCTAAGCCTAAAATGAGTAATGCATCATTTAAGGGTGCTTTGTGGCAAAAAGTAAAGAGCGTTTGGCAGATAGGGGTGTCGAGTGAATAAAATTTTGTTAAGGGTTGGGGCGACCATAGGTACGCTTATGACTACTTCAGCTTTCGCAGAATCAGCAGCGACTGCGGATAATTACCAATTGAACATGCGCAAAGGGGTAACCGATCTCAGTGTAGAGGTTTATGATTTACATATGCTGATGTTCGCAATCTGTGTGGGTATAGCAATAGTCGTTTTTGGTGCGATGTTTTACTCTATGCTATTTCATCGTAAATCCAAAGGTGCAAAACCAGCCAACTTCCATGAAAGTGTTAAAGTTGAAATCGCCTGGACAGTTATTCCTTTCATCATCCTTATTTTCATGGCCGTACCTGCAGGCAAAACACTCATTGCCATGGAAGATGCCAGCGAACCAGATGTCACCATCCTGGTTACCGGCTCGCAGTGGAAGTGGAATTACAGGTACATGGATAATGACGTCGAGTATTATTCAAGACTGGCCACCCAACCGGAGCAAATTTCCGGTAAGTTAGCAAAAAATGAAAATTATTTGTTAGAGGTCGACCGGCCTTTAGTCATCCCCACCAATCAGAAAGTGCGTTTCTTGATAACCTCTGATGATGTCATCCACTCTTGGTGGGTGCCTGATTTTGCGATTAAACAGGATGCCAATCCAGGGTTTATCAATGACGCCTGGGCTAAAGTAAATGAGCCCGGTATTTATCGAGGTCAGTGCGCTGAATTATGCGGCAAGGATCACGGTTTCATGCCCATAGTGGTGATTGCCAAAGAGCCCGCTGAATACGACAAATGGATAATGGAGCAAGAAGCTGTGCAGCAGCAAGCTAAAGCCGAAGAACAGCGCCTGCTATCGATGAATATGTCCGAAGCTGATCTTATGGCGACTGGGGAAAAAGTCTACATGGCTAACTGTGCAGCTTGTCATATGCCAAATGGTGAAGGGCTTCCTGGTATTTTTCCGGCATTAAAAGACAGTGCAATTGCCCTTAATGATATGGCGGCGCACATAGATATTGTATTAAACGGTAAGTCTGGTTCAGCCATGGCCGCCTTCTCCAAACAACTGGCCATGTCTGACATCGCTGCTGTTATTACTTATGAGCGTAATGCTTGGGGTAATGATACAGGTGAATTAGTGCAAGCCAAAGATATTAACGCAGCCATGAACGGGCAATAAGAGGACGGACCATGAGCACAGCAATCGAAACACATGAGCATGATGGGCATGATGAACATCATGAACATCACATCCCAAAAGGTATTACGCGTTGGCTTTACACGACTAACCATAAAGACATAGGTACCTTGTATCTGTGGTTTGCTTTTATTATGTTTTTAATCGGTGGCGCCATGGCAATGGTCATCCGCGCGGAATTATTCCAGCCCGGTTTACAGATTGTCGAACCGAATTTTTTCAATCAGATGACCACAGTACACGGCCTGATCATGGTATTTGGCGCGGTTATGCCAGCGTTTACCGGTTTGGCTAACTGGTTGATACCTATGATGATCGGTGCGCCGGATATGGCGCTACCGAGAATGAATAATTGGAGCTTCTGGATCCTGCCTTTTGCCTTTTTGATATTACTTTCGTCATTATTTCTACAAGGCGGGGGGCCGGCTTTTGGTTGGACTTTCTACGCGCCATTGTCGACAACTTACAGTAACGACAGTACGGCCTTTTTTGTATTCTCGGTCCATATAATGGGGATTTCATCTATTATGGGGGCGATCAATGTCATCGTTACCATCTTTAACATGCGTGCTCCAGGCATGACCTGGATGAAAATGCCTTTGTTTGTCTGGACCTGGTTGATAACGGCATTTCTACTAATTGCGGTTATGCCTGTCTTGGCTGGTGCGGTCACTATGGTGTTGACCGACAAGTTTTTCGGTACTAGCTTTTTTGATGCAGCTGGGGGCGGTGATCCGGTCATGTTCCAGCATATATTCTGGTTCTTCGGCCATCCTGAAGTATATATTATGATTTTGCCGGCCTTTGGTATCATTTCACAGATCGTACCTACCTTTTCCCGTAAAAGGTTGTTTGGCTATGCCTCTATGGTTTACGCCACGACGTCCATCGCCTTGTTGTCATTTCTCGTTTGGGCGCACCATATGTTCACTACAGGTATGCCGGTATTTGCCGAAATGTTCTTTATGATAGCGACGATGCTAATATCTGTGCCCACAGGGGTGAAAGTCTTTAACTGGGTAGCAACCATGTGGCGTGGCTCCCTGAGTTTTGAAGTGCCTATGTTGTTTGCGCTGGCGTTTATTGTGTTATTTACCATCGGTGGTTTGTCAGGTTTGATGTTGGCTATTACCCCGGTGGATTTCCAATATCATGATACTTATTTTGTGGTCGCGCATTTCCACTATGTATTAGTGACTGGGGCAATATTTTCCATTATGGCGGCGGTGTATTACTGGCTACCCAAATGGACGGGTAAAATGTTTGATATTACCTTGGCAAAATGGCATTTTTGGTGTTCATTAGTGTCAGTCAACGTATTGTTTTTCCCCATGCACTTTGTCGGTTTGGCGGGCATGCCTCGACGCGTTCCGGATTATGCCCTGCAGTTCGCTGATTTTAACAAGTGGATCAGTTTAGGTGGCTTCGCCTTTGGTTTATCGCAGCTGATATTCCTGGCACTGTTGATCAAGGCCTGTCGTAAGATAGGTGACCCTGTATCTGCCCAAGTGTGGGAAGGAGCGGAAGGACTGGAGTGGGAAATCCCCTCACCGGCACCCTATCACACCTTTGAAACCCCGCCCGTTGTCAAATAGAGAATATTTACTATGACAATCGAGGGCAAAAACAACAACAAGCTGATAATGAAATTATTGGCTGTTGTGGTGGGCATGTTCGGTTTCGGCTTCGCCCTAGTACCGCTATATGATGTGTTTTGTGATTTGACCGGTTTAAATGGCAAAACGGCCAACACTGCAGCGGTATTTGACGTTATGGAAGTGGACGAATCCCGCTTGATCACTATCGATTTTATTACGCGCACCAATAGCGGTATGTCCTGGCAATTTGAATCTCAGACCAGACAGGTAAAAGTACACCCTGGAGAACTACATCAGGTTAACTTCACCGTTAAAAATCCGTCTAACAGAGCAATAGTGGGTCAGGCTGTACCGTCTGTATCCCCTGGAACCGCCGCTTTGTTTTTGAATAAAACAGAATGTTTTTGCTTTGAGCAACAGACTTTGCAAGCGGGTGAGACGGTGGTGATGCCGATGAAATTTTATGTGGATCCACAACTGCCCGAAGATATTACTTATTTCACCTTGCAATACACCCTCTATGATGTGACGTCTGCTGTTCAGGACATTGCAATGAAAAGCGATTAACAGGAGAACAACATGTCACAACCAGAATATGAAAAATACTATGTTCCTGCCCAAAGTCCCTGGCCTTTTCTCGGGGCAGTGGCATTATTTTTAATCGCCGTTGGCTCAGGCAACTTGGTATTAGAGGTAACCAATGACGTATCGGGTTATGGTGGTTATACATTACTTGCCGGTTTTGCTACCTTGATATTTATGCTGACAGGCTGGTTCAGAAATCAAATCAACGAATCCATGAGCGGATTGTACAGCGCCCAATTGGGCCGTTCGTATCGTCAGGGCATGGCCTGGTTTATCTTTTCCGAAGTGATGTTTTTTGGTGCATTTTTTGGGGCATTGTTTTATGCCAGAATGTTTTCGATCCCATGGTTAGGGGGCGCATCTAACAATGTGGCAACCAACGAGGTATTGTGGCCGGCGTTTGAAGCTATTTGGCCCCTGGTTACTACACCCGGAGGCACAGAAACTCAAGCGATGGGCTGGTTTGGCTTACCTCTGATCAATACTGTTATCTTACTGACATCTTCAATCACTTGCCATATTGCTCATGTTGCCTTAGAAGAAGGCAAACGTGGCCGCTTGAAACTGGCCTTGGGAGTAACCGTACTCCTTGGTGCAGTATTTATGGTCTTGCAGGTAGAAGAGTATATACACGCCTATCAAGAGCTGAATCTAACCTTAGCGTCGGGAATTTACGGTAATACTTTTTTCTTGCTTACCGGTTTTCATGGCTTGCATGTATCTCTTGGGGCGATAATTTTGTTCATCATGTTGCTGCGTATATTTAAAGGGCACTTTAGCCCTGAGAATCACTTTGCGTTTCAGGCCGCTAGCTGGTATTGGCATTTTGTTGATGTGGTTTGGGTAATGTTATTTTTCTTTGTATATATATTCTAGACTTGATGACGGTTGCCGGCTTTGCATAAGCCCGCAACCGTTCAGTTAGGGTCTAGTGAGGGAATATTGCATTAGATACAATGTTTAAAAGGGCCTAGGGTTAGGCTCAATCAAACCGGTCGCCAAGGCGATCAGAATAACCACCACAATTGCTACCGAGACCATCACTCGCCGACCAATAAATTTACTCATACGAGGCTGGTTAGGGTCATCTTTTAACATAATGATCATCGCTTTAAATAAATTAAACACCATGAACAGAAGTAATCCACCAATTATTATTTTTATAAGCAAGCTGCGTCTCCTTTACCACACTCGTGTTGTGTTGATATAAATATGAGTGTGAGATCAATTAAATTACCGATTCTGTCTACATTAGTGACTTTAGTGGCGGTTGTCATTATGTTTGCACTTGGGCTATGGCAATTACAAAGAGCTGAACAAAAATCCACTCGCCTGGCAATGATTGAAGTGGCTGCAAGCACCTCCGCTATAACGTTAGCGCAAACTATCAATAGCAAAGAGGATATCCGTGACTTGCCAGTCCGCCTGACAGGTACCTTAAACCCTGATACCTATTTATTATTGGATAACAGAATACACCAGGGTCGAGTGGGTTTTGAAGTCCTTAGCTTACTGTCTACGGATTCAGGCAACGTACTTATTAATTTCGGTTGGGTTGCTGGTGATCCGAGTCGCTTGAGCCTGCCTGAAGTGAATTTACCTTACACACTGCAAGATATAAAAGGCAAAGTGGCTATTCCGCAGACTAATCCTATGGTTAGTGAAACCGCTGATTTTGTCCAGAACTGGCCAAAAGTGATACAACAACTCGATCTTGTTTTTATTCAGCAAGTTTTGCAGCAGCCTATCTTACCCTTTATTGTACAACTTGACCCCGTAGTAACATCTGGATTTATCCGTCAGTGGCAGCCCGTAGTTATGTCGCCTGAAAAACATATCGCTTATGCTATTCAGTGGTTTGGCCTCGCCATCGCCGCCCTAATGATTTATGGATTTGCCCTACGGGGTAAAATCAAAAACAAGGAACAACATGATCTCTAAAAAAAGCACCAATAAACGAATGTTACTGATTTTAGCGGTGGTATTCATCTTACCTGTCCTTTTGGCCAAGCTTGCTCTGGACAATAACTGGTTTGCCAAAGCCGCGACTAATAAAGGGCAGTTACTCACTCCGCCATTAGCATTAACGGTACTACCTGATTTGGGGGCCGACAGTAAGTGGCATATATTTTATGTACTCCCCGCTAAATGCGATCAAGCCTGTGAAAATGCCCTCTATAGCTTAGGCCAGGTGTGGTTAGCGCTAGGTAAAGAAACTGATCGGGTCGAGTCTTTAGTGATCAGCACCGCCCAAAGTGATCAAGCTGCAGTGGCTACCTTATCTCAGCAAAGCGTTGTTAAGTTGTTAAAAAGTAACGAAGAAAGTGTTAATTCTATATTTAAAAATGAGTCAACAGATGGTATTTTTATTGCCGATACTTTAAATAATGTAATTTTACGTTATCCCCTATACGTCAAGCAGCAGCAAGCTATATTACATAGCCGGGATATATTATCCGATATGCGTAAGCTGCTGAAATTATCACGCATAGGTTAGAGGACAATAGATGAAAAAATTGGTACTGATTAGCCTATTGCTAGCGGCGGTTGTTATTATATTAGGTGCCTATACACGCTTAGCCGACGCCGGTCTGGGATGCCCTGATTGGCCTGGCTGTTACGGCCATATTGGCGTACCTCAAGCTGAGGAACATGTTGCTGCTGCCGAACTGGCCTTTCCTGAACGACCCCTGGAGGCTTACAAGGCGTGGAGCGAGATGATCCATCGCTATTTTGCCAGTACTCTGGGCTTCGCTATTTTAGTTATCTTTATAACCAGTATCGTAAGACGGTCCTATCATCAGCCCATTAAGTTGCCATTTTTCTTACTATGTCTGGTAATGTTTCAAGGTGCCCTGGGCATGTGGACAGTGACCCTGAAATTACTGCCGGTGGTTGTGATGGGGCACCTACTTGGTGGCTTTGCTGTGTTGTCCTGTCTTTTTTTACTTTATTTACGTTTGGTTCCTTACCGAATACCTGGTGGTGACCAACCTACCCGGCAGTTTGGCAAGTTTGCTGTGTTAGGGATCATGATTCTCATATGCCAAATAGCGTTAGGCGGCTGGACATCATCAAACTATGCGGCACTAGCATGCACCGAATTGCCCTTGTGTGAAGGGAATTGGCTTGCACGCTTGGATTTTGTCGGAGCCTTCAGTCTACCCGAAGCCCAGAACTACGAATATGGCGTACATAATTATGCCCAGCGCATGACAATGCACATTACCCACAGAGTGGGAGCACTCATTACCTTTATCTATCTATGCTGGTTGGCCATTAGCCTTTATGCGGCAGCCCATTCACGCTTGATTAAGACATTAGCGATCTGGTTAGTTACCATCCTTAGCGCCCAGATAATATTGGGTGTGAGTAATGTAATATTCAGTCTACCCGTGGTGGTTGCCGTACTGCATAATGCCGTTGCCGCTTGCTTGTTGTTGGTGCTGGTGATGTTGAGCTACACCCTTTATCGAAAAACCTAGGAGACTTCAATGAGTAAATCTGCAGTTGCCTCGCAGCAAAATTCAGGACGGGGTTTAATCTCCACTTGGCGTGATTATTATGAAATGACTAAACCCAAAGTGGTCATGTTGTTATTACTGACCGCCTTGGTTGGCATGTGCCTGGCCAGTGACACCTGGATCAGCTGGAATATTTTACTTGCTGGTTTAGTCGGGATCGGTTTTTTATCTTCTGCTGCAGCGGTGATCAACCATGTGGTGGATAGTAAAATTGATAGCCAGATGGCTCGGACTTTTAATCGGCCCATGCCCAAGGGCAAGGTGACACCAACACGGGCGTTAATTTTTGCCGCGGTGTTAACGGTAGTCGGCTATGTCGTTTTAGAGTTATGGGTGAACAGATTAACGGCCTTATTGACCCTGGCGAGTCTGGTGGGTTATGCCTTTATCTATACCATGTACCTCAAGCGTGCTACGCCGCAAAACATCGTTATTGGAGGGTTAGCCGGTGCCGCTCCACCTCTATTAGGTTGGGTAGCGGTAACCAATGAAGTGCACGCCCATGCGCTGCTGCTGGTATTGATTATCTTTATTTGGACCCCCCCACATTTTTGGGCTTTGGCCATTCATCGACAGAAAGATTATGCCAGGGCCCAAGTACCTATGTTGCCGGTAACCCATGGCATAGAGTTTACTAAAACCTCTATTTTACTTTATACCCTGTTACTCACAGTTGTGTGCTTATTGCCTTATTTAATCGGTATGACGGGTTTAATTTATCTGGCAGGCTCCACATTACTCAATGGCGGTTTTTTGTATTACGCCTGGAAACTGAAATATGCCAGCGATGAAGACACCGCCATGGAAACATTCAGGTTTTCCATTATTCATCTAATGGTATTGTTTGTGGTGTTGTTGGTAGACCATTATGCGAGATTCACCCTATGAGCTTGATCCTGTGAGTAAAATTAAGGTCGGATTATTAGCCCTGGTTGCTTTAGTCGTAGGCGTTTTGCTGGCATTGACTATCGCTTCCGGCCAGGTAGATGAAACTCGTTATATCAGTTTGTATCCTGAGCCTAGAGCTCTGCCTGACTTTGTATTAATGGATCACAATGGACAGGTATTGCAAGCCGTGGATTTTGAGCAGCAATGGACACTGGTTTTTGTTGGTTATACTTTTTGCCCCGATATTTGTCCGACCACTATGGCCGAATTAACAAGCATATACCCGGCTTTGCAACAGTTAGCATCTACCTACCCGATCCGCGTGACCTTTATATCGGTTGATCCTGCTCGGGATACCACAGAGCGTTTGGCTGAATATGTTAATTTTTTCCATCCGCAATTTATCGCAGCCAGTGGTGAGCACGCTCAGTTGTTTCCGTTGGTTAGGGCGATGGGCATGATGTATTCCATGTCCGATAGCACAGAAAATCCCAACTATCTGGTCGATCACAGTTCCTCAGTGGTGCTGGTGAATCCAGATGGTAATGTTATAGGTCGTTTTAAACCTGATTTTGTTGCGGGTAAATTGGCCATAAGTGACGGTCAGAAAATTTTACAGGATTTACCTGTACTGATCTCCAACTGGCCCTAATGCGCCAATTTCGCCGGGCTTCTTCGCTACTCTGGTTACTATTGTTCAGGGGGCACAACTTTTAAGGGTGTTTTAGCGCTGCTAATTTCTGCAAGGGGTTAGCCAGCTGCTAGATCATTTTCAGGTTATAGGCAAAGAACCGGGCAAAACGCCATTGACCCTGGGGCATGATAATTGCCTACATAAATCCCTTTAATCTGGCCACTGGCCCTGTTTATCAGCGACGAAAAACGGCTTGGAGTACCAGTAATAACGTGACGGCTGTGCGATGCTCGGTACAGTGCAATTGAGTCTTGAGCGGCCATATGGCAAAAAAAGATTAAACTCAGCCAGGATCTTTTTACCTTCAACAGAAATGCTTTGAGCCTGGCCTTGGAAAAAACAGGCAATCCGCTTATTATCAATGTCTTGGTTATTAACGTTGAAGCTAAACGTGAACGGCATTTGTGCCTCATTCATCACCGGATCGCTAGGGTTAACGTCTGTTATTGGCATAGCCAGGCTGTGCATCTTTATCTTTAACAAGGCAAAGTCATCTTCAACACCGGCAGCTGGAAAGCGTGGAAGTGCGGAAAAGTCACTGAAACTAGCGATTGCCCCTGAGTACTGAGCAAAACCGATAAAGCCTAAATCCGTGATACGTTGTTGCAACGCAGGGGAAAATTCTCCGTAGGGATAGGCAAAATACTTATGGCTTATACCAAGGTTTTCTTGCAGCAACTGCTCGGCTTGTTGGACGTCATTTCCCACTCGTTTGAGCCATGCACTTTCATCTTCATTTCCTTTTCGGGCCAACATATGCTGGTGGTGTAAGTTGTGATTGGCGAAACTTGCCCCTTGTTTGCTCATTATTTTCATCTGCTGCCAGCTTAAATGATAATTTACTGTACCGACCAATGCGGGATTAATAAATACAGTGTAGGGCAGCTTGAAAGCCTTTAAAATTGGGTGACCTTTTTCATAAATATCCAGGTAACCATCGTCAAACGTAATGGCTATAGCTCTGTCTGGTAAGGGCTGTTTTGCCTGCAAGGCAGAAATTATTTCATCCAGGGGTAAAACCTGAAAATTATCGGCTATATACTGCATGTGCAATCTAAACGTGGTGGGAGAGACAGAGGTTGACGCCGGTTTTTGTTCACTCACGTGGTGATAAAGCAAGATAACTGCATTGTCTGCAGCTTCTGTGCTACGCACATTGGCGGTTAGGCATCCCCATAATACAAACAAAAAAATGATACGATCCATGCATATACCCTTGGCAATTATGTCTGAGACGGGCTTTTCGTGTGACCACTCAAGTACATTATCTACAGTAGGAGTGTAGCAATGAATGTATGTTAGATCACGGCTGGCAAAACAGGCCGATAAGCCATTAACCCAATCGAGTTTATTTATTATATGACAAAAAATCTGGCTAATTCACCTTTTTGGGAGCGTCTGGCTCACCGTCGTATTGTGATTTTGGCTTTACCCATGATCCTCAGCAATATCACCACGCCGTTAATTGGTATGGTAGATACTGCAGTTTTAGGTCATATGCAAAATAGCCTGTTTTTAGCCGGGGCGGCCATCGCCTCGCTAATTTTGACCCAAACTTATTGGTTATGTGGATTTATTCGCATGTCCAGTACGGGCTTAAGCGCCCAGGCTAAAGGTAGACAAGACCAAACCCAGGCCAGTAAAGTGCTGTGGCACAGTGTCAGCATAGCATTAGGCATAGGTTTATTTATATGGTTTATGCAACAGCCGTTACTGAGTTTAGGTTTGCATCTCTCTGCTGCGGGCTCTGCGTTGCAAGATATTATTAGTCAGTACTTTACCGTCAGAATTTATGGAGCACCAGCGGCACTGGCAAATCTGGCGATTATAGGCTGGTTGATTGGTCAGCAACAAACCAGACAGGTATTAATCATTCAGTTGCTGGCGAATTTACTTAATGCGGCCTTGAGTATTTTTATGGTTTTTGTTTTGGGTTGGGGGGTAAAAGGGGTCGCGCTGGCAAGTGTGCTGGCTGAATATTCGATATTTGTGTCTGGCATGTGGTTGGCGGTGCGCCATACAGGTAACATTCGCCCCAAATTGGCGGATTGGCACTGGTCAGAATTAGCAAAATTAATGTCCCTTAACGGGCATAGTTTTATTCGTAACCTAGCCTTGCAGTTGTGTCTGGCATTTGTAATCTTCCAGGGTGCCAGATACGGTCAGATGACCGCCGCCACTAATGCTATTGTGATGCAATTTTTTGCCTTAATAGCGCTGGGTTTAGACGGTATTGCTTACGCCGTCGAGGCATTGGTTGGTGAAGCAAAAGGCCGAGCCAGCAATCAACAAGTATACATTGTGGTGCTACAAGGCTTATTTTGGTCAGCTATTATGGCTGGCTTATATAGTCTTGGTTTTGTATTTTTTGGTCACGAAATCATTGGTTTGCTTACAAATTTACCTGAGTTGCGGACCTTCTCTTACGCTTATTTGCCTATAATCTGCCTGTTACCTGTGGTGAGTCACTGGTGTTTCTTGCTGGATGGGGCGTTTGTGGGTTTAACACGAGCTAAAGCTATGCAAAATAGCATGCTGGTGAGTAGTTTATTGATATTCTTCCCCAGTTGGTGGTTATTAAGAGACCTGGAAAATATGGCTTTATGGATAGCCTTACTGGTATTTATGTTAGCCAGGGGGGCAAGTTTGGGTTGGTACTTTACTTTTCTTTACCAGCGCGACCGTTTGGTGGCTTAAAAGCGCTGGTTAAGCGGTATGCCAGGATCCCGCCATAGCCGATAATAGCAAAGCCCACACCCAGGGCAAGGAACAGTAACGCGGGTATTTGCCATCCAATCCAAAGGTGCCGGGAAGCAAATATCAATATTACACCACAAACAAAAAAACCAAGTCCAATCTTGAACCTGGTCCAGCTTTTTTGTGGGTTGCTAGCCAGCTTATGCAGGCTGCGTTTGAACATGGGGGTTAGTAATAGGAATGCTCGCCAGCCTCATGTTCTGTTTCGTCTTTGATGGCGGTTAGCTCACCAGAGAATTCGGCCAACATTTGTTTTTCAATGCCGTTTTTAAGGGTAATATCTACCTGAGAACAACCATTGCAACCCCCGCCAAACTGTAAAATTGCCTCACCTTTATCAGTGACGGCAATTAGCGATACTTTACCGCCGTGGCTGGCCAACTGGGGGTTGATTTCTGCCTCGATCATGTATCTGATACGCTCTTCCAACGGGGCGTCACTTTCCACCTTACGGGCCTTGGCGTTAGGGGCTTTTAAGGTTAGCTGAGAACCCATTTGATCAGTGGTGAAATCAATTTCCGCTTCAGCTAAAAAAGACACACTTTCAAGATCCACTACGGCGTCAAAGCCATTGAATTCCAGTACAGTGTCGCTCGCTTCAATGGCATCCGGTGGACAATAAGATACGCCACATTCGGCACTGGGTGTACCAGGGCTCACCACGAATACTCGAATATTAGAGCCAGGTTCTTGTTTTTCAAGTAATTTACAAAAATGTGCTTGAGCAGTTTCTGATATAGAGATCATATTAAGGTCCTGTAAAATAGACATGGCGTTATACTAACAAAATTACTTGACTAAAACACTCAAGTAATAATATTTGCTTATGTTAATTTCAGCTAAAACATGCGAACCTCTGTTTATAGTCAATTTTTACTGTCAAGTTGTTGAGGAAAGGGTTTATGCTATTTAGTTGTCGTTGCTTTATTGCAGGCTTGGTGTTGATTTCCACCCAACTTTTTGCCCTCTCAGATAAAGCTTATTTACCAGCCGATACTCAGTATCTGAAAAGTATTCCTACCCCGACAGATATTTTAGGCGCCCCAGTGGGGGAATGGCATGTACGCCATGATCAACTGGTTGCCTATATGCGCGCAGTGGCTGCCTCCTCACCGCGGGTGAGCCTGGTTGAAACCGGTCGTACACACGAGAATCGCCCGCTATTATTACTTGCGTTCACATCAGCCGAAAATCAAAAAAACTTGGCACAGATCCAGGCAAAACATCTGGCTAATCTGGGGCGTAAAACCCCGGACAACACGCCCCTTATTTTATGGATGGGATACAGTGTGCATGGTGATGAGCCCTCAGGTAGTAATGCAGCCCTGCTTATCGCTTACTACCTGGCAGCAGGACAAAATGCGCAAATTGACGCCTTACTTCAGGATAACGTCGTACTGCTCGACCCTAGTATTAATCCTGATGGTTTGGCCCGATTTGCCCAGTGGGCGAATATGCATCGTGGTAAAAATCTGGTCAGCGATCCTAATCACCGGGAACATCAGCAATCCTGGCCTAGCGGACGGACTAACCACTATTGGTTTGACTTAAATCGGGATTGGTTATTGCTCACTCACCCTGAATCAAAAGCGCGAGTTGCCCAGTATCAAGCCTGGCGCCCCGATGTGTTAACCGACTTTCATGAAATGGGTCCTAACAGTAGTTTCTTCTTTCAGCCAGGTATCCCCTCTCGTAAAAATCCCTGGACCCCTCTTGAAAATGTAGCGTTAACCGAAGCCTTGGGGCAGTTTCATGCCCAGGCTTTGGATGCCGACAAACAATTATATTTTACTCAGGAGAGCTACGACGATTTTTATTATGGTAAAGGCTCAACTTATCCCGATGCCCATGGCAGTATTGGTATTTTATTCGAACAAGCCAGCAGTCGTGGACACCAGCAGCAAACCGTTAATGGGCTGCTTAAATTCAGCGATACTATCCAAAATCAAGTTACGACCTCTTTATCTACCTTTTCCGGAGCCCTGGCCAATAAGCAGGCGTTGCTCAACTATCGACAGTCGTTTGTTGAACAAACGCAAAAGCTGATTGGCGATGATGATCTGGTGGGTTATGTAATAAGTGAGGCTGTGGATAAAAGCCGTTTTGCAGCGATGCAGGCAATACTAAACCAACATCGTATTCAATTCTGGCCCCTGGCTAAAGTGATGGAAATCAATGGCCATAAATTTAATCCGCTAGACAGTATTTTTGTACCTCTTGAGCAAGCGCAATATCGACTGATTAAGTCGTTGTTCTCAGTCCGTCAACGCTTTGATGACAACACTTTTTATGATGTGTCAAATTGGAATTTACCTCTCGCTTTTAATCTATTGTTTGAACCCGTTAAACGCAATATTTGGCGTAAGGTTGCGGTGGATAAAGTGCCCAGAGATAAGCATCTGGCTTCTATCGTACTTGAGGAAGATGCTTATGCCTATGCCTTTTCATGGTTGGACTCAAACGCCCCCAAACTGCTACAACGGCTGTTAAGTGCAGGGGTCAAGGTCAAGGTCGCCGGTAGTGCATTCGTGGCTACTACACCTCAAGGGGACATCACATTGACCGCTGGTTCAGTGATCATACCGACAACCCGTAAACAGCCTGATAATTTGCTCGCTCTGCTGGGTAATGAAGGCAACGACATGAATATAAAGGTATGGTCTGTGCTGTCTGGCCTTACCCATCAAGGTATTGATTTGGGCAGTCGGGAAATGCGTGACCTGGCGTCCCCTCACGTTCTGCTCATTGGCGGGGCGGGTACCTCACAATATGAGGTGGGCGAAATATGGCACTATTTAGACCAAAGGGTGGATATGCCAGTCACTATAACGGATCTTGCTAAGCTGGACGTTTTGTCCCTTGCCCCCTACAGCCATATAATTTGGGCCAGTGGCGATTATGATCAGGTGTTGCCAAGCACGGCAAGTAAAGTAGAACACTGGATAGAAGCCGGAGGGGTGATTATAGGTCAGGGCACCGCGGCTAAATGGTTTAGTGAACAGGACTGGCTAAAAGTGTCGTTTTTGTCAAAGGAGCAAATCCATAATGTTTTCTCGGTTACCGGACTGCACTATGCTGACCAGGACGCTTTGGCCGCAAAGCAACGTATCGCAGGTGCCGTATTTGACACTCGCCTGGATTTGAGTCACCCCCTGACCTTTGGTTTCCCCCGTGAGCATTTACCCAGCTTTCGCAACAGTACGGTGATCATGCACAAACCTAAAACACCTTTTATTACGGTGGGACAATACACCAGTCAACCCCTGTTGGCGGGCTACACGGCGGATGAGTTACAACAATTGATTGCCAATAGTGCCTCAGTGGTGGCGCATACACTGGGTAAGGGCAAAGTGATAGCTTTTGCCGACAATCCTAATTTTCGTGGATATTGGTATGGCACTAGCCGTTTGCTGAGCAATGCTATATTTATGGCTGATTTCATCAATTCTCCAGGGTAAGGCAGATACACCATACATCAATTTTTAACGCCGGACAGTGACTTGCCAGCAACGTAGACATAGCGTTTATCGTCGCTCCGGTGGTGACCACATCATCAAATAACACAATATGTTTATAATGTGGTGCATGATTTAAGATAAAAGCATCTTTAACATTAGCTTTGCGCTTGGCTGCACTCAATTCGGTTTGCGCTTTAGTCGCCTTTACTCTGCTAATCAGTGACGTATCCATAGGGATGGGAATAAGGGTAGCCATATGTTTGGCGATTTCAATACTCTGGTTAAATTTTCGCTGACGGTAACGACGGCTATGTAAAGGCACGGGAATGATGGCGTCAGGCAGGGGGCCTGGTTTATTAAGTAACTGTTGCACAAATAATTGAGCCAGGATCTTGGCATGGGGGAGTTTGCTGGAAAATTTAAGACCTGTGAGCAAGCTCGACCAAGGCCATTGATAATCGGCCAGGGCTAACAGCTGTCGGCCATTAAAGTTTTTCAGACCGCGCTGAGCTTGGGGCCAGTTTAATAAATTGTAGTGATATTTATGCCAATCAAATAAAGCCAGATCATCCTGACAAAACGGGCAAATAAGCGCCAAACTGCCTTGCCCGCATAATAAGCAATTTTGTGAAATAGCAAAATCTGCCAAAGTCAGCTGCCCATGCTTGATTTCATCAAATGCTCCCCTACACTGTCTGACCAGTTATATAAGCGTAGTCAATTTACATGAAAATGTCTTTACAGAGTCGCACTCAAGGCTGTGGGCCAGCATTAGTCCTGTTACACGGCTGGGGAGTAAACAGCGGTGTATGGCAGCCGATAGCAAGCCAGTTAGAGCGCAACTTCACCGTTACCTATATTGATCTACCGGGGTTTGGCATGAATGCCAATGTGCAGCTTGGCAGTTATAGTCTGCAATCTGTCGCCGATATGGTGAGCAAATGTTTGCCTGCAAAATGTCACCTCTTGGGTTGGTCCCTGGGCGGGTTAGTCGCACAACAAATCGCCGCAGACCACCCTGTAAAAATCGAGCAGTTACTATTAGTCGCCACCAGCCCAAAATTTGTAAAGGCACATCAATGGCCTGGGATAGAGCCCCGTATTCTGGAGGTTTTTGCCCAACAATTACAATCTGATTTCAACAAAACCCTGGACCGATTCCTGGCCATTCAGGCAATGGGTAGTGACTCAGCAAAATCAGATATTAAACTTATCAAACAAAATATTCAGCACTACCCCATGGCGCGGCTCGAGGCATTAGAGGGGGGGTTGCAAATATTAGGGCAAACAGATTTGCGCATGCCCATCAATATCAACAATGTTGCGGTGCACTGGATGTTAGGGCAGCTCGACAGTTTAGTGCCAATAGCCCTAACGGAGTATTTAGATAACAGCCAACCCAGGCACAGTTATCATATATTTCAACATGCTTCACATGCCCCTTTTATTTCTCACCCTGAGGCATTTATAGCCAATTTAGTTGTTACTGTAAAAGGGAATGTGGCCTGTTAAAAAGGTCACTATGTTATATGCCCAATATCCAAAGCCATTGGCGTTGCACTTAGGCGGCAATGGAACTTACCCCCTTGGCTTAGGTACGCTAAGTGCAACGTGGTTGGCCTAACGTCGGTTACCAATGGCAGCCAACAACGCTGCCGCCTAAAGGGAGACGGGTATATATCTCATATTTTGTATTGTTGATTAGGCAATAGACAAAACTTTGCTGTTAAATTACCATTATTTGGTTAATAATTAAGCGCATGTTTGCCTGAGGAGGGTTTGTTTTGGCATTACCCATTGATAACAATATTAGCTCTGCCTTTGCCAATGGTCCATTGGGCATACAGCGTGGGTCAAATCAAATTACCCAAGCGTCCAGTGATCTGGCCAGTTCTTCTATTCGCAGTCAGACGGGGGAATTGCAATCAGCAACAAAAATGACTGATGCTTTGATTGACCTACAGATAGGGGCGCTCAATACGCAAGCCTCCGCCAGAGTATTGAGTGCTGCCAACGACACCCTTGGTACATTGCTCGATACTTTTGCCTAGCTGAGCATTTGGCGGGCATATGAATATAACGACCCCCTTTCTAACCACGGTTTCTTTTGCAACAGCAAATGTAAATACAGAAGCTGCACGCAGGGACAATAGTCTGCGTGAAACCGTGCCGGCATTATCTGGCGCAGAAAATGGGGCCCCGGAAACAGGATTGGGCAACGAAGCGGACAGGCTCAAGTCTCCTGCCCAACCGGTGGTTTACGAGCGGCCACAAACATCAGCTCAGCCTCAGGGCGAGACCGAGCAAAATGCCGCCAATCAAGATAACGCCAAGGATGCCAGCGCGGGTAAAGAAGAAGCTGAACAACGTCAGCAGGCCCAACAAGAGCAGCAGAAAATGGCTGAGATAGCAGAGCTCAAAGAGCGAGATGCAGAGGTACGCAGCCATGAACAGGCTCACGCCAGTTTGGGAGGGCAGCATGCGGCTGCGCCGCAATATAATTATACCAATGGGCCAGATGGTAGACGTTACGCAGTGGATGGGTACGTTTCAATCGACATAGCCCAGGCAACATCTCCCGAAGAAACCATTGGTAAGATGCAACAAGTTAAGGCTGCAGCTTTGGCACCCGCTGAGCCATCTGCTCAGGATGTCAGGGTTGCCTCTCAAGCGAGCCAAAAAACCATAGAAGCCCGTAACCAAATATCTGCACAACGGTTAGAAGATAACCAAACACAGTTCAACCCTTTGGCGCCTGATGAGAGCGAAATCTTCAAACAAAGCATTGAATTAGAAAATATAGGGCAGGTGGCGGATGTGAGTCCCACTCGCACCTTGGATGATAGCCAGGCGGCGAGCCTTGATAGAGACCCAGAATATTTTGCTCGTCTTTTAGCCGGGCGCGACGAAAAAATGCACCAAAGGGAGAATGTGATCCAGACTTTTTATCAGCAGGTCACTCAGCCCAAAAATATTGGTTTTGATCAAAGTGCTTTAGCCATCAAAAAAATAACATGAGTCACATATTATGATAGTGGCAGTCAGGCGACAAAGGAACGCAGCCCCGTGAACTTAGATGGACTAAGCGGTTGGGGTGAGAGCAGCTAAAACGCTGCAGGCTCAAGAAGGAAGAGTATGGCCCTCGTTTGAGGGCTTTTTTGTCGGCCAGCTTAATTCTTTTTGGCTTTAGCAAAGGCATCGGCAAAAGCATTACCTATGGCTTGATTATTCCCCGTACCCTGAGCTCTTTTCCTGCTCGGATTCTGTTGGGTCGGTTTAACGCTTGTTGTGGCTTTGGTGCTTGGCTGGGCAGCCGATTTTGTCGCGGGTGGATTATCGTTTAAACGCATAGTGAAAGAGACGCGTTTTCGTTCAACGTCAACTTCTAATACTTTGACTTTAACGATATCGCCGGCTTTTACTATTTCTCGGGGATCCGAAATAAACTTGTCTGTCATAGCCGATATATGTACCAGGCCGTCCTGGTGAACACCTACATCGATAAATGCGCCAAAGTTGGCAACATTACTCACTACGCCTTCGAGTATCATGCCGGTTTTCAAATCACGGAGTGATTCCACACCATCCTTGAAAGTCGCGGTTTTGAATTCAGGGCGGGGATCTCGTCCGGGTTTATTTAATTCACTAATGATATCGGTGACTGTGGGCAAGCCGAATAACTCACTGACAAAGTATTGGGGATCGAGCTTTCGTAATATTTCAGTATTACCTATCAGATCATTGACCGCAGTTGCTGAGTTGTCGACTATAGCTTGTACGACAGGATAAGCCTCAGGGTGAACAGCCGAGGCATCCAGAGGGTCTTGACCATGCATTATCCGCAAAAAACCGGCAGCCTGTTCATAGGCTTTGGGGCCTAACCTTGCCACTTTGAGCAGTTGCTTGCGACTGGTAAAGGCGCCATTTTTATCGCGAAAATTCACTATGTTATAAGCCAATGTTCGATTTAAACCTGAAACATGGCTCAACAGGGCGGCAGAAGCCATATTGACGTCCACACCTACTGCATTTACACAATCCTCAATGACCCTGTCCAGAGATTTACCTAGGTTACTTTGGCTGACATCGTGTTGATATTGACCAACCCCTATTGCTTTAGGCTCTATTTTGACCAACTCGGCAAGAGGATCTTGCAAGCGCCTGGCGATAGAAACCGCGCCACGCAGGGAAACATCCATATCGGGTAACTCTTCAGACGCCAGCTCCGATGCCGAATAAACCGAAGCGCCTGACTCGCTGACGACTATTTTACTTAACCCAAGATCCGGATTGGCTTTTATTACCTCAGCGACGAGTTTATCTGTTTCTCTGGAGCCCGTTCCGTTGCCAATACTTATCAGCTTAACTTTGTGTTGTTTGCATAACATGCCCAAAGTACGCAGGGCTTTATCCCACAGTTTTTGTGGAACATGAGGAAATATAGTGCTGGTGGCCAATACTTTACCGGTGGCATCGACTATCGCAACTTTAACCCCGCTTCGTAAACCTGGATCCAGACCCATGGTAGTTTTGGCACCTGCAGGTGCGGCCATTAACAAATCATTCAGGTTTTTAGCAAACACTTCAATGGCTTCTTGTTCTGAACGTTCACGGGTGGCACCAAATAGCTCGCTTTCCATATGCAGTGCGATTTTTGCCCGCCATGTCCATTGCACTACGGATGCCAGCCAGGTATCTGCGGGGCGATTAGCAAAGTTCAAGCCCAAATGTTGACCGATGATTTGTTCACAGTATGAACTCTTGTCTGAGGCCTCTTTTTCAGGATCTGCGTCCAGACTTACCTGTAGTATGTTTTCGTTACGCCCACGAAACAAAGCCAAAGAACGATGAGAAGGAATTTTACAGAGTAATTCACTGTGTACAAAGTAGTCAGCATATTTACTGCCTTCTTTTTCTTTACCTGTTATTACCTGGCTCTTAATATGGGCATGTCTGAGCAAGTGTTGGCGAATTTTTTGCAGTAAACGGGCGTCTTCCGCAAAACGTTCCATAAGGATATATTTGGCACCCTCTAAAGCACTTTTAACATCACTAACCCCTTTATCTGAATTAACAAATACCCTGGCTTCGTTTTCCGGGGTTAAGGCAGGATCGGCAAACAGCTTGTTTGCCAGAGGCTGTAAACCCGCTTCGATGGCGATTTTGCCCTTAGTACGTCTTTTGGGCTTAAAGGGTAAGTACAAGTCCTCTAGTTCTGTTTTACTTTCGCAGTTAAGGATCCCGTGTTCTAAAGCATCGTTTAGTTTACCTTGCTCGGTAATGGATTTAATGATCACTAAACGGCGGTCATGTATTTCTCTTAGGTAAGCCAGGCGCTGTTCTAGCTTTCGCAATTGGATATCATCTAGGCCAGCAGTGGCTTCTTTTCGGTAGCGCGCTATAAAGGGAACGGTTGAACCTTCATCCAGAAGATTAACGGCAGCTTGTACCTGTGCTGGTTTAACTTGAAGTTCGTTCGCGATTTTTCCAATGATCATGTAACGGCCCTATGTTGGCTAAGATGAGGATAAAGGATTATCTTAACAGAGCTATATATGGGTTTGCGGGGCAAATTTCCAGTGTTTGCAGTGAATAAGGGGGAAATATTTGCAAGTCAGTCTTAGCCAGCAATGTCGCTAAGTACATAATTCAGGTGCAGAACCAATTATATTGCCTGAAAGGGGCGGAAAAAACGGGAATAAGCATTGGGGTTTATATGATGATGGCGTTGCAATGTCATGAAGATTGTTTGGGCATAAAACCACACAGGGCTGAGATCAAAAGGCTTGCTCAAGGTGTTTTCACTCAGTCAGCGTTAATTCCCGTCAGCCAGATTGTAAACATCGCGGTTTCTTTTAACGTTCTATTATTATTTATACGCGATAGCGGTGAGAGACCATTTTTTAAGTCCTTCGGGGGTTTTTACAACGGCAATGTCTTCTACTTCTTTTTTCAAAAGAGCACGAGCCATAGGTGAGTCTATTGAAATATAACCCTGTGCATCTCCATATATTTCCTCTGGGCCTACAATTCGAAACTGTTTTTTATCTCCCTGCTCATTTTCTATTTCAACCCAGGCTCCAAAGAATACTTTTCCCTCTTGTTGAGGTGAGTAATAAACGATTTGTAGCTCAGGCAGCAATTTCCTTAGATAGCGAACACGCCTATCAATTTCCCTTAATTTTCTCTTATTATACTGGTAGTCTGCGTTTTCGCTTCGGTCCCCCAGACTCGCAGCCCAAGTGACAATTTTTGTGATTTCAGGTCTTTGTTTGTGCCAAAGTTCATCATGTTCATCATTTAGCTTTTTATAACCTTCAGGTGTAATCAGTTTCGTTTTCAATTATTCCTACCTGAATGTTGTTATATAAATACTGTAGAGCTTTCTTAAATGCGCCAAGCACAGTGGCAACAAAAAAGATCCGTAGCTGTTAGCGTCAACTATACTGTCATTTGAGCCAAACGCCAATTGATGTAATCGTGAAAATGCGTTGAAAGGTATTCCAGAGTGCCTCGTTTGAGCTCACTTAGCTTGCCAGGATATTAGTGCATATATGGCAAGAAGTGTTTACTCCCTCACTGGCCAGAGTGTTGGGTGGCAAGGCCATAGACTATGACGTAAAAATTGTTAGACCAAGTGGTAATAAAAACTATTTTATTAGCGCAATTTATTACAATAAATAGGTTTATTTGTGATTGAAATTTAACCGAAGTAGTCTATGATTATTACATCAAAGTTGGTTCCAAGCATTTGCTTATTTTCTTTCAAACTAAACTTTGATTGAGCGGGTATTTATATCGGTTGCCGTATAGATATCAGAAGCAGTTTTACACTAACTGATAAGGGTGTGTACATCACAAATTAGCAAGGCTATTTCAGGAATAACGTTGCTAACGGGATAAGAGCTCTCGAGTTGGGCTGGCAGCATTACAATTGACTTGTACGTTTGACGTTAAGGTGGGACGTTCGCAATAACAAAGATCAAACTTACCTGGATTTATCCGGGCCAATCAGCCCTTTATAAGGGCAGTGTTAGCAAGGGAAAAAGGTTCAGCAAGGAAAATTAGCTGTTGTGTCTAATAAAAGGCCGAACACCATAAGGTGTTCGGTTTTTTATTGGCTGTAATTTATTTTTCAGCGGGCGCTGCGGGCGCTGCGGGCGCAACATCCATTAATTCAACTTCAAAAATCAACGTTGAGTTGCTGGTAATCGCGCCGGTGCTACGCTCACCGTATGCTAATTCTGAAGGGATGAAAAACTTGAATTTGGATCCCACTTTCATAAGTTGAACACCTTCGGTCCATCCGGCGATAACCCGATTTAACGGGAATGATGCTGGCTCACCCCGTGTATAAGAAGAATCAAATTCTGTTCCGTCTAGCAAAGTCCCACTATAGTGAACAGTGACAGTATCTTCTGGGGCAGGAGAAACACCTTCACCTTCGGTCAGTACTTCGTACTGCAGTCCAGACTCTGTTACCGTTACACCTTCGCGATCAGCATTTTCTGCCAGGAAAGTGGCGCCTTCAACAATATTTGTTTCGCCTTTGGCTGCAGCCATAACTTGTTGTTTCTCGCGGGCAGCGGTTTCCATAGCTAAGGTCAAGGTTTGAATTTCTTTCATTTCCATTTGCGACTGTTGTTGTAATGCTGCCACAAATCCTTTTACCACCAAGTTTTTATCCAGGGAAATATCCAGCTGTTCTTGCTCAGCTAATTTTTTCTCAATAAATTGACCAACACTGGCGCCCATAGCATAGGATTGTTGCTCAATTTCGCTTTCAAGCTTCAATTTCTCGACTTTCAGTACATCGGGTTCTTGCTGCTGCCCACAGGCCGTTAGGCCTAATGCTGAAGTGATTAGAATAGCCATTGCTGTTTTTTTCATTTAATTCTTCCAAAGTTAGATGTGTGGAATGTGTGGGTTGTGATAAGCCTCAACCTAATAAAGCACTTATACCCGTTTCCCTTGAAGTTGCAGCGTTGTTGGCTGCTCTCACTGACCCCAATCACTTAGTCCATCTAAGCTCATGGGGCTGAGTTCCTTTGCCGCCTAACTGCCACTCCAATGGCTTTGGGTATATACTAAACGCCCAGAGGGAAAAGAGAAACCCAAATAGGAACGTTCAATTGACTGTATTGTGCAGAATAAGTTTAATTTTTTTATTTCTTAATGGGTGCAGCCCTACAGGTACCACGCCAATCAAAGTCTGGCGGCATGCCGCTGATGGAGCTTATGCAGCCAATATTTCAGCAGATAGCTCACTAGCGGTGGTGTCTAGCGTACATAATGGTATTTCAGTGTGGGACCTGATCACTAATAAGAAGCTATATGAATGGCAACACCAAGGTGAAGGCAATAATCCGGTACTTAATATTCATATAGCATTTGATAATAGCTTTGTAGTGACGTCAGACAGGGAAACTTTTGCCTTATGGAATTTAGCCACAGGTGAACCCGAAGGTTTTTGGCGAATTGATGAGTCAAGCATTCGAGATGTGGCTGTATCTAATCATGGGCAAGGTATATTGGTGGGCCGTGGTAATGGCAACGTTATGTATTTTGAGCCCGGTACTGGCAGGCGCCTGGAATTTCTCGGTCATCAGGAAAAGGTCAATAGTGTAGACATCTCACCAAACGGGTTTTATGCCCTAACCGGGGGGAATGATTATGTTGCCTATTTGTGGGACACTCGTAGCGGCCAGGTTGTAAATAAGTTTACTCACCCGAACAGGGTCACTAAAGTCGTGTTGGACGACAAGGGCCGTTTTGCTTTTACTGCAGACAGCCAACGTCAAGCCAGTGTGTGGAATTTGACGACAGGCAAGGAGGTGAGCCGCTTGCAGTACTTGGCCAGGCAAAAAATATTCAGTACAGCTATCTTCTCTGGAGATGGCCGTTATTTGTTAACTGGCTCACCGGCTAAAAGAATGAATTTATGGCGTGTAGCCGATGGTCGCGAGCTACACGAATGGCAAGTCACAGCCAAAGAAGGAAGTCGATCGCAATCAGCAATGGTCTATGGACTTGGGTTTGTCAATAACAAGAAAATAGTGTCGGAAAGCAGCAGCGGGTTGGCTGAGTTCTGGAAAATAGACGATTAATTTACGAGTGGATTATGCAGCAGATAGAATCAGATATTGAACAGCTACAAATGAAGGTGTCTTTTCAGGAAGATACCATAGAGGAACTTAACACTGCACTTATCCAGCAGCAAAAACAGTTGGAAGTCTTGCAGTTTACTATCTCTCACCTGGTGAATAAGGTGAATACTTTGCAAACACCCAACAGTGGTAATGAGGACAGCGAGCCGCCACCACCACATTATTAAAGGTGTTTAATATTTGACGTTATTCAGGTTTGAATACGCCAATAACATTTTCGTTTTGACGGGAAGCTGCGGTGACGTTTTTGTCAGCTTGGGTTTGCTGGTATTGACAGCTCACACATTGCAGTTTTTCCACATTATTCTCAAAATATAACATTAGGGTATCTACTTTTTTGCAGTTAGGACAAGTCGCACCTGCTATGAATCGTTTTTTTATTTTGTTTGTCATTATCAATAAGATCTCTTCAGCCTGTCATCTTGCTATCATAACGCAATTGAAGTTATGTGTTACCCGCTAATAGGTTTTCATGATCCAATTTTCTGATTTATCTCTCATGCGTGGCACCAAGATGTTGCTACAGGAAACAAATGCTGTTGTATACCCGGGGCACAAGGCCGGGTTAATCGGCGCCAACGGTTGTGGCAAATCGAGCTTGTTTGCCTTGATCCGCAATGAATTACATCCCGATCATGGGGACTGCACTATTCCCAAAGACTGGCAAGTTGTCTCTGTCGCCCAGGAAACCCCAGCGGTGTCACGCTCAGCTGTTGATTATGTGGTAGATGGCGATATGCGTTATCGTGCCCTGCAAAAGGAGTTAGCTGAGGCCGAAGCTGCCCATCAAGGCGAGCAGATTGCTATCTTACATGGACAACTTGAAACAGCAGGCGCCTATGACATTGAAGCGCGTGCGGCGACTATACTGGCTGGACTAGGCTTTGCCAGCGATGCGATTAATAAAAAGGTAACTGAATTTTCCGGTGGCTGGCGTATGCGTCTGAATTTGGCACAGGCGCTATTATGTCGTTCAGATCTGCTGTTACTTGATGAGCCCACCAACCATTTGGATTTAGATGCGGTCATTTGGCTGGAAAAATGGCTGCAACGTTATACGGGAACCTTATTACTAATTTCCCATGACAAGTCCTTTCTTGATAGCACAGTCAACGAAATCATCAGTGTTGAAAAACAGCAGTTGGTGAGTTATCGGGGTAACTATGATGCGTTTGAAAAGCAGCGGGCTGAACGTATTCGCCTGCAAGGTCTGCAATTCGAAAAGCAACAGGACAAGATTGCCCACCTGGAATCCTTTATTAACCGTTTTGGGGCTAAGGCGAGCAAAGCTAAACAGGCGCAAAGTCGCGTTAAGCAGCTGGCAAAAATGGAAAACCTGCTGCCTGCTTTGGCAGAATCGAACTTTACCTTTGAGTTTTTTAGTCCCCCTAAGCTGCCTAACCCCTTAGTGAAAATCGAAAAAGTTCAGGTAGGTTACGATTCCACTATCATACTTGAACATTTGCATCTGAATTTGGTGCCAGGTAGCCGTATAGGTTTATTGGGGCGTAACGGTGCCGGTAAATCTACCCTTATCAAACTGTTGGCTGGAGAAAAACAGCCCTCCCATGGCTTATACGAAACCTCAGCCGGTTTACGTATTGGTTATTTTGCCCAACATCAACTGGAATATTTGCGCGGTGAGGAGTCAGCGGTGGCTCATATTCAGCGGCTGGATCCAAAAGCCACTGAACAGAGCTTGCGGGATTTTCTTGGCGGTTTTGGTTTTCGCGGTGATGAGGCATTTAGTAACGTTGCTCCAATGTCCGGTGGTGAAAAAGCACGGTTGGTACTGGCCTTAACTGTTTATCAAAAACCCAACTTGTTATTATTGGATGAGCCAACCAACCATCTGGATTTGGATATGCGCCATGCCTTGAATATCGCCCTGCAGGGCTTCGAAGGGGCTATGGTGCTGATTTCCCACGACAGGTTTTTACTGTCTTCCGTATGTGATGATTTTTATTTGGTGGATAATCGCCGAGTGACCATGTTTGATGGTGATCTCGATGATTATCGCGACTGGTTGCTTAAAGCACAGATAGGTACAAGCGGTACTGAAACAAAAGAGCCTAAAATTGATCGAAAAAATCTGAAACGCCTGGAAGCCGAGTTTAGACAAGCGACCCAACCCCTGCGCAAGCAACTGGCGCAACAAGAAAAGGGTATGTCTGATTTACAAAATAAATTGCAGGTTTTGGAAAAGAAAATGGCTGATCCCGATCTCTATAATGCTGAGAATAAAGCCAAACTAAAACAACTATTGACTGAGCAGGCTGAGTATAAAGCTGACTTGGGTGATACGGAAATGAGCTGGCTGGAAACCCAGGAGCAACTGGAAGAACAGCAGGCCGTCTTTGAACAGGCAAGCTCGATGTAGGAAGCCATACGGTAACTAAAGCTGAGCGTCCAATAAATAATGATAAATTTGCCAGTGTTGTCAGGCGCAATTATCATTATTGAAGACAATGGTAATTGTTGCACCGGGTTAGTCGTCAGTTGCTGTGCCATAGGCAGTTGAACATTAAGGTGTGGTTATAAAAATGTCAGGCTAGCAAAGGCAATCAGGGTCTTATACTCGTAAGTGCCTTTGCCACTGCAGATGCCAGCTTGTTGCGCTTAGTGGTACATTATATTTTTTAAGTCTCTACTTTGCTATTGTAAATGCTGTCAAACGCGCTCCCCCAGGGTGTTTTTGTTTGTCCTTTTTTGACACTTGATAGGGGTATTGTCAGTATTAAAATATCAAGCCTTACATCTTGATAGGAACTTGATATACAGTGTGACTAATATCAATAAACCTGCGACAGTAAAATATTACATGTACCAACAGCCGCCTTTAAACATTCCGCCTGTTTCTGAACCTTTTCCCAATGTGCTGCTAGCCCATGGGATAATTGCGACCAGTACCTTTATACCTCCCTGGTGGGCGAAAAATCGTCATATACAGACGGTCTGGCCCAGGTTTATGCAAAAACGTATGAAAGTAACCTGGCAGTCGCAGCGTCTGACGTTACCTGATGGCGATTTTGTCAACCTGGCCTGGGTAGGAAACCGGCACGATCCGGGAGCCTACAAGGGCCTGGTGATCCTCTTTCACGGCTTAGAGGGCTCCAACAAGTCCCATTATGCTAATGATATGGCGGCTAATTTATGCCAGCAACAGTATCTGGTGGTGCTGATGCATTTTCGGGGGTGTGGTGGACAGCACAATACCTTGCCCAGAGCCTATCATTCAGGAGAGACCGAGGATGCCTGGTTTTTATTGAACTTTCTAGCGCAGCAGTTTCCTTCAATGGAGAAAGTGGCTATGGGCTTTTCCCTCGGGGCTAATATGCTCTTAAAACTGTTAGGCGAGCACACCGGGCAAACCATACTCCAGGGTGCAATTGCCATCTCCCCTCCGTTTAAATTACAGCAGTGTTCCTTGAGTATCAATCAGGGGTTATCTCGTATGTATCAGTCCTATTTACTTAAAAGCATGGTTAATAATTTGCTTGAGAAGATGAGTGTGATTGATTATAAGGGTCACCTGGCAATCGATCCTGGGGCTGCCAGTAAGCTTAAGAATTTTCGCGAGTTTGACCATTATGTAACGGCCCCCCTGCACGGCTTTACCAGCGCCGAAGATTATTACCAAAAATGCAGTGCCATTGGTTTTATGAATAGTATCAACACACCTACTTTAATCCTGCATGCTAAAGATGATCCCTTTATGAATGAAAACGTGCTGCCCCAGCAGAGTGATTTATCCTCTAGTGTGCGCTTGGAGCTGAGCGCCAAGGGTGGTCATGTGGGTTTTTTACAGGGCACTCCCTGGGCACCCAAAATCTGGTTGCACCCTAGAGTCAATCAATTTATAAACGAGACACTAGGCAAGTCGCCTGATAATAATAGTGAGACAAAATGATCGTACCCATAAGTGAGATTGAAACAGAAACCTTGTATACCTTAGTGGAAGGGTTTGTATTACGGGAAGGCACCGAATATGGGGAAGTGGATTGCAGTTTGCAAGACAAGGTGCAACAAGTGCTGAGTCATCTGAAAAGTGGCGAAGCTCTGGTGGTGTATTCCGAGTTACATGAAACTGTCAATATTATTCCCAAAGGTCAGCTGGGGCTGACCGATGAGCAAAGTGCTTAGAATTGAGCAAATACCAGGTTAAAGGAAACCGGCACGCTTAGTCCTATGCTGGACAGGCCAGCAATCTGTTGCAATAACTCAACCCCGGATTGCAATCCGTAATCAGCCGCAGCGATTAAAATTGGTTTGCTGCTGGTGGCGGTAATATTGCCGTCACTGCTTCTGGTTACTTGTACTGAAACGCTGATCGGCAACTCAGTTGACATGATCTTTAGGGTCGCAGGCAATACAAATCCGGCGGTTTGGCCAGGCTTAAGGGCTAACACGTTATCTGGCAGCGTTGCACTCAATTTAGCAGTGGGAAACTGGTCGACTAAAAATAATTTTTCAGCCATACGTGTATCGCGAATAGCGACACCTGTTTTAACTGATGCCAGGTCAATCTCTACCGATAATGTACCTTTTTTACTTAACTCACCGCTTAGTTGATTAAAATGATGGACTTCACTGACATTGATATTTTTGGTGGAAATAAAATTTAGATTAGAATCTTCGTTGACTAAGCGCCAATCCGCATTTGCCATCGTGCCAAAAAACATACTGGCCAGTGCTAAGATTTTGATACTGTTGGTGCGTACATGCATTATTTTTGTTCTCCAATTTGATATTTTACAATACTTTGCCAATCCACGCGCTGGTCACCCATCACGATAAAATCAGGATTGCTGACAGAATTTCGTTGGTTATAACTTAAGGGTGAGAAGTCATGAGCTAGAATATTACCACCAGCCTCGCTCACTATACACTGTGATGCTCCTGTGTCCCATTCTCCCGTGATCCCTATGCGCAGAAATACATCGGCTTTACCTTCAGCGATAAAACATGATTTGAGAGAACAGCTGCCCGTTGGGTAAGTTTGATAGGTACGATGATCACTCATACTGCCCATCACTTTTTCTCGGGCTTGGCGGCGACTGACCGCTATCATGACCACGCCGGTGTCCACATCATCAAAACTGCGCACGAATATTTGCTTATTCTCAGCGTGACTCTCTTTGAAGGCTCCATGACCTTTGGCCGCCGAATAGAGTGTTTCCCCCGGTGGCCAGTAAATCACCCCAATTACGGGTTGATTATTTTCCACCAGTGCGATGTTAACAGCAAAATCCCCACTGCGAGCGATAAATTCCTGGGTGCCATCTATGGGATCGATCAACCAGTAACGCTGCCAGTGCTTACGTTGGGCCAAACTGCCATTTTCAGATTCTTCTGACATGATTGGAATATCTGGCGTTTCCCGTTTGAGGATAGCCAGAATGATCTCGTTGGCGGTGTAGTCGGCTGAGGTGACAGGAGAATCATCGGCTTTTTGATAACTGGTGAAATCACCACTATCATAAATTTCCATGACCACCTTACCGGCTTCACGGGCTGCGCGTTTTGCTATTTCCAGCAGAGTTGTTATCTCTTCGGTTGTCATGCTTGTCCCTTTAACCATCTTTGTGCCAAAAATAGTGCTGCAATGCAGCGTGCTTCAATAAAATCTTGCCGGCCGAGAAGTTCGTCCATATTGTTAATTGACCAGGGGATCACATCCAGGGGTTCAGGTTCATCCCCTGGTAGTAGCTTGGCGTATAAGTCTTGGGCAATAAATATATCCATGTGTGCATCAAAAAAAGCGGGTGCCATACTGACGCTATGCAGTGGATATAAATAATTGGCACCATAGCCGACCTCTTCCTTGAGTTCTCTGTTGGCCGCTTCGACGGCCAGTTCTCCGGGATCGATTAAACCTTTGGGGAAACCAAGTTGGTAAGAGTGTGTGCCTGCGGCATACTCCCTGACAAGCAAAAACTCATGCTCATTAATGAAAGGGACGATCATCACAGCCCCTCTTCCACTGCCAGCCATGCGTTCAAAGGTGCGTAATGCTCCATTTGAAAACTCGAGGTTAACCTGTTCCACTTCAAACAAGCCGCTTTTCGCGACGACCTGACGGTGATGAATTTGTGGTAATACTTTGTGGGGATCTATTTTGCTCATCTACTTATCACGTTATCATAGCTTTATTAATGGTATCAATGAGGCGTAAACCGCCGAGAAATCAATACGTCGAATATAACCCTTATATGAAGGACTTACCACTTGCCTGACTTACCCTGGAAAAAAATACAAACTGTCTTGTTGGACATGGACGGTACCTTGTTGGATTTACATTTTGATAACCATTTTTGGTCTGAGCATCTGCCAGCGAAGCTGGCCGCTAAACGTGGTATCAGCATAACCCAAGCAAAAGCTTACATGAACAGCGAATGTAACAAAGTAGCCGGTACGCTCAGTTGGTATTGTTTAGATTTCTGGACTGAGAAACTGCAGCTGGATATTGTGCAAGCTAAACGTGAAATTGAGCATCTAATCAGTATACGCCCTGATACTCTGCCTTTTTTAGACGCGTTAAAGGCTTCAAATCGTAGCGTTATCTTGGTTACTAACGCCCATCCCCATAGCTTATCCCTAAAAATCGAGCATACCCAACTCGATGTTCATATCGACCAGCTTATTTCAACTCATGAATTTGGCATCACCAAGGAATCGCAACTTTTATGGCAAAAATTACAGCAACGGCTGAGGTTTAATCCGGCCACTACTTTATTTGTAGATGATAGTTTGGCTATTTTGCAATCAGCCCAAACCTTTGGTATCGAACATTTGTTGGCCGTCAGTAATCCTGATAGCCAACAGCCGAGTCGATTGATAAATGATTTTGCAGCGGTACAGGATTATCGATATTTACTTGAAGATATAGTCAATAACCCTTTTGTTGGTTGATTAATGCGTTATTTTACTTTCAATCGTTTCATCTTCTTAAGGATAGCCCTATAATTCTCGCCAATTTTTAATCACTGACAACAGGTCCTAGTTTATGAGTCTTAACAGCATTCCCGCTGGCAAAAATCTGCCGGAAGAAATTAATGTAATCATCGAAATCCCGGCTCACTCCGATCCGGTTAAATATGAAGTGGATAAAGACTCGGGTGCGATTTTCGTAGACCGTTTTATGGCCACTTGTATGCATTACCCAACTAATTACGGTTATGTACCCCATACATTATGTGATGATGGTGATGCAGCTGATGTACTGGTTATGACTCCCTTTCCGTTACTCGCCGGTTCAGTGATTAAATGTCGGCCAGTGGGTGTATTAAAAATGACTGATGAATCAGGCACAGATGCAAAAATTCTGGCCGTGCCCATAGATAAATTAACCAGTATTTATCGCGGTATCAAAGATATCGATCAGGTTGACGAACTCACCCGTAATCAAATTGAACATTTTTTCTCTCATTATAAAGACTTAGAGCCCAATAAATGGGTGAAAATCGACGGCTGGGAAGACGCAGCAGCTGCCAGAGTTGAACTGATTGAAAGTGTTGAACGTTATAAAAACGAAGGCTAGTTTAGCCGTGAGGTAGCTTTTTTGCCTCTTTTTGCCATTTAAAAGCCGACTAAAGTCGGCTTTTTTGTTTGTGTAATCCTTGGGCTGTGACACACCAGCCAGCCCTAATTGATTGCTCACCGTGAATAAATTGTCAGCTAGTCGTACCCATTCGCAGTTGTGGCTACTGTCGATGGCCTGTGTTATACCCCAGGTGTTTTCTGTTTAGAATGCTTTGCTGAATACTATTGTGGTAGAGCAGGCAAACTTCGATGGCGCGCAAATTGGGGTATTACAGAGTTTGCGGGAGGTACCCGGTTTTTTGGCCTTCACCACAGTTTTTGTGTTGTTGGTATTAAAAGAACAAACCCTGACGCTGATGTCTATCGGGGTTGTCGTAACAGGTTGGTTACTCTTTGCCCTTGGTTTTTATTGCACCTTAAAAGTTATCAGCTTAAGCCTTGTATGGGTTAAGTGTGGCTAGCAGGTATAGACCCGTCAGTCTTGAAGCTGCAACGTTGTTGGCTGCTCTCACTCACCTCTATCGCCTGAAGCACGTAGACCTTATAAGCTCATGGGGCTGAGGTCCTTAGCCGCCTAGTTGCAACTTCAATGATTTTGGGTATAGATTTGTTTGGCTGGATTAAATAGTACCCAAGAGGTCAGAATATATTTATCGTTCGACACAGGTACATTACCTCTGTGGGTATGGGTGAAATAAGCAGGGGCAATGACCATACTACCTTGTTTGGGTTTAATCGCCATATCTTGGTAATAAAACTCTGTTTCCCCTCCTTCTTCTACATCATTGAGATAAAACATGAACAGTAATATTCTGTGCAGTGCATCGTTATTCCCGGCCTCAGGAAACACTTCAGAATGCCAATAAGGATAGCCACCTACCCCTTGCTCATATTTTTGCGCGCGAATATCGCCAATCCTGAACAGGCATTGGACTAAATTTTCCAGATTGGGCAAACCTATTTCGTCAAAATTATCCTGGGTTAGTTTGACCGGCTGACCGCTAACGGGGTGTCGCACAGTTAAGCCAATAGGGCCAATCAAAGCAAAAAAATACTCACTAAAGTAATTAAACAGCTGCCGGGATACCAAAGGCAGCAGTGCCTGGTACTGCTGCTGGAACTCTGGATGTTGGATAACGGAGACATCCAGGCTACGTTTTTTGTCCGTATCGACGCCACCGCCAGTGCGGCCAATTTGTTTATGTTGGCTTTGATCAAACTGGCGGATAAACTGCTGGCACAACTGAGGACTGAGCACATTTTCGTAGACTTTGATAAAGGTTTCGGGTGGTTTCATTATTGCTCTGGCGGCGGGTGAGCAGCCAAAATCCCCCGCACATCTGCGGGGATTTTTTGCGATTTTTGTTGCTTGTAATCAAAACTGACCATAGTCGTGGAGCCCGTGGCACATTTTTTTTGCTGTTGCCAGAGTTCCTGATACACATCAAATGAGCTGCCGCCCAAACGGCTGATATAGGTACGTACTTCAACTGCCTGACCATAGAAAATTTGTTGCAGAAAATCCACTTTATAGCTTGCCAAAATTAACGGCCAGTTTTGCAGATCCAGCTGAGGGCTAAATATTTTAAAAATAGGCTCACGAGCCATTTCAAACCAGCCCACCAGCACAGTATTACTAACATGGGCCAAGGCGTCCGTTTCATAAAAACGGACGTTAAATTTTTCGTGAAACATTATTTTGGCTCCTGATCCGGCAGGGTTAACAGGGGCTTAAGGAAGTGTGCTGTATGGGATCTCTGCACCTGGCAAACGTCTTCTGGGGTACCCTGGGCGATAATTTCCCCGCCACCGGAACCACCTTCAGGACCCAAATCGATGATCCAGTCTGCGGTTTTAATCACGTCTAGGTTATGTTCGATGACCACCACTGTGTTTCCGTGATCTCTTAATTTGTGTAATACATTTAACAGCTGCTTGATATCGTGGAAATGCAGCCCTGTGGTGGGTTCGTCCAGAATATACAAGGTTTGCCCCGTATCTCTTTTTGATAGCTCTTTAGCAAGCTTAACCCGTTGGGCTTCCCCGCCGGAAAGCGTCGTCGCAGCCTGACCGAGGCGCACGTATGACAAACCTACGTCCATCAAGGTTTGCAATTTACGGGCAATGGCGGGGATCACATCAAAAAATACCCGGGCATCTTCTACCGTCATATCCAGCACCTGGTGAATATTCAGGCCCTTATACTGGATTTCCAGGGTCTCACGGTTATAACGTTTGCTTTTACATATATCACAAGGCACATAAACGTCGGGTAAAAAGTGCATTTCAACCTTGATCACCCCATCCCCCTGACACGCTTCACAGCGTCCCCCTTTGACATTGAAACTAAAACGACCAGGTTTATAGCCCCTGGAACGTGACTCCTGCGTCCCGGCAAACAATTCTCGAACGGGGGTGAATATACCTGCATAAGTAGCTGGATTTGAGCGGGGGGTACGACCTATGGGGCTCTGATCGATATCGACTACCTTGTCCAGAAACTCCATGCCAGTGATGGATTTATAAGGCGCGGGTTCGCCTGTTGTCGCGCCGTTGAGTTCACGGTGAGCAATACGATAAAAAGTATCGTTGATTAAGGTGGATTTACCTGAACCTGAAACGCCGGTTACACATGTCATTAAACCAAAAGGTATTCTAAGGGTTACGTCCTGTAAGTTGTTACCTGTGGCACCCACCATTTCGATCCATTTGTCGTGATCTATTGGGGTACGTACGGTAGGTATTTCTATTCTTTCTCTACCTGAAAGATATTTTCCCGTTATTGAACGTTCACTATTTTTAATGTCTTCGATTGTGCCCTGGGCGATGATCTCACCACCATGCACCCCGGCACCAGGCCCGATATCGAGCACAAAGTCTGCGGCGCGAATGGCATCCTCATCGTGCTCCACCACAATAACAGTATTACCCAGATCCCGTAAGTGGACTAGGGTCGTTAATAACCTGGCGTTGTCCCGTTGATGCAAGCCAATAGATGGCTCATCGAGCACATACATTACGCCTACCAGACCGGCGCCTATCTGACTGGCGAGCCTGATACGCTGAGCTTCACCACCTGACAGGGTGTCGGCACTGCGTGATAACGACAAATAATTCAAGCCCACGTTGACCAGAAAATTCAAACGGTCGTTAATCTCTTTAAATATTTTTTCAGCAATTTTTTCACGCTTGCCGGTCAGTTCTACTTCAGCGAAAAAGTCAAGGGCGTCGGCAATTGACATACTGGTAATAGTGGGCAGCGGCGTCTGTCCAATAAATACATTACGTGCCTCCAGGCGCAGGCGCGTGCCACCACAACTGGTGCAGTGTTGCTGACTGAGGTATTTGGCGAGCTCATCACGTACCGCATTGGATTCTGTTTCCCGATAGCGGCGCTCCATATTTGGGACGATGCCCTCAAACGGATGTTTTCGCTCCATGATATCGCCACGATCATTAATGTATTTAAAGCTCAACGATGTGCCTTTACTGCCATTGAGCACCCAATCTTTGGCGTCGTCGTCGAGTTCAGCGTAGGGCTTGGTTAAATCAAAACCATAGTGGTCTGCCACAGCTTGTAACATTTGAAAGTAGTAGTAGCTGCGTTTGTCCCAGCCACGGATAGCACCGCCAGCGAGGCTTAATTCGTCATTTGCAATAATGCGGTGTGGGTCAAAAAACTGTCGGGTACCGAGACCATCACAGGTTTGGCAGGCGCCTGCGGGATTATTAAAGGAAAACAGCCTAGGCTCCAACTCTGCCATGCTATAGCCACAATGAGGGCAGGCAAAATTTGAGGAAAAGACGACTTCGGCTTTGTCCGGTTCATCCATATAAGCGATTTTTGCCGTACCCCCGGATAGGTTCAGGGTGGTCTCAAATGATTCTGTCAGTCGCAGTTTTAGATCATCACGAACTTTAAAACGGTCAACTACCACTTCAATACGGTGTTTTTTATGTAAATCAAGCTCTGGTGGATCGGATAAATCACACACTTCACCGTCAATTCGTGCCCGAATAAACCCCTGGGCTGCAAGATTTTCCAGGGTTTTTAAGTGCTCACCTTTACGATCCTGAACTACCGGGGCCAGTAACATCAGTTTTTCATCCCCAGGCATGGCTAACACCCGATCAACCATTTGGCTTATCGTTTGTGCATCCAGAGGTACATGGTGCTCCGGACAACGGGGTTCACCTACCCGAGCGTAAAGTAAACGCAGGTAATCGTAAATTTCGGTTATGGTTCCAACAGTAGAACGAGGGTTGTGGGATGTGGACTTTTGTTCGATGGATATTGCTGGGGACAAGCCCTCGATATGATCCACATCGGGTTTTTCCATCATCGATAAAAATTGCCGGGCATAGGCAGACAATGATTCAACGTAGCGACGTTGCCCTTCGGCATAAAGGGTATCGAATGCAAGAGAAGATTTACCTGAACCTGACAAACCCGTTATAACTGTTAGTTTGTCTCGGGGAATATCCACGTCGATATTTTTCAGGTTGTGAGTGCGCGCACCACGTACCGATATATTATCCATTATTAACCATTGTCTACTGCAAAAGAGGAAGTATTACATACTCTGTATAAGAGCTCTACGCGCATGACCAATTATCATCATTCTGGCCAGTCAAACCTGAGCTTTTAGCCGGTATAATTTTGCAGCAGTGGGGAGGACTGGCAAGTGTGGCTGCAAAAAACGGACGTTTTATGCGCAGCCCCTAAACCGTACTACGGGTTCTGTCCGGGTGAAGCACTTAGTGCATAGTTTGTGGTGGCCAAATCTATGCTAAACTGCTGCGCTATTTGTTCACAAAAGACAGTGTTAGCCATTTTGAACCGAACTGAACTTCGCGCCGCATTGGCCCTAGCGGGGGTTTTTGTACTGCGCATGCTGGGGCTTTTTATGGTCATGCCCGTACTGGCCATTCTAGCTGTTAACTATGCTGGTTACTCAGCCCTGATGCTTGGCCTGGCTATAGGCGGCTATGGCCTGACGCAAGCCCTGCTGCAGATCCCCATGGGGGTGCTTTCTGATAAAATTGGTCGCAAGCCAGTTATTATTGGTGGACTACTGATGTTTGCCCTGGGCAGCGCAGTGGCAGCTGTTGCCGACAATATGTTGTGGCTCGTTATTGGTCGTTTTTTGCAAGGCGCCGGAGCGATCGCGGGTGCCATCATGGCCTTGGCAGGGGATGTCAGCCGGGAAGAGCAGCGCAGTAAAGTTATGGCTATTATTGGCATTTCTATTGGCTTTTCCTTTTATGTTGCCTTGCTCTTAGGGCCTATAATCGCCCAACAATATGGCTTGAGTGGTATTTTTGCTATTACCGGCGTACTTGCCATGTTGTGTATCCCGGTTATTGTGTGGGTTGTGCCCAGTGCACTTAACTTTGCTCCCAAAGGGGACACCCTACCGACAATAACAGACGTAAAAGTGCTGTTTTTTGCTCCCCAGTTACGTCGACTGAATATTAGTGTGCTTTTGCTGCACATGATGATCACCTTACTTTTTGTACAAATTCCTACCATACTCAGTGGTATGGGCTGGGAGCTAGCCGGGCACTGGAAATTCTATTTACCTGTGCTCAGTGCGTCCATAGCAGGTTTGGTTGGTTTGATGCTGTTGGCGAAAAAACGCAATCAGGCGACAGTCATAAAACTGTGTATTTTAGGGTTAGCAATAGCCTTTGCCGGATTGTCTTTCGCCCATGACTCTTTGTTTGGTTTGATAGGCTTAATCTGGTTGTTTTTTACTGGATTTAATTTTCTTGAAGCGAATTTTCCGGCTCTGGTTTCCAGTATTGCTCCTGCAGGTAAAAAGGGCTCCGCTATGGGCATCTATACCAGCTTTCAATTTTTTGGTGCTTTTTTGGGCGGCATCCTGTCTGGCAGTGTCAGCCAGTTTTTCGGACCCACCTGGGTATTTGTTCTTGCGGCTTGCATCTGCATCGCCTGGCTGTGGATAGTGCGAGGATTAGATGGCATACCGGGTTTAAAACGTTATACACTTAAGACCAATATGCATGTGCAGTCAGCTGAAACTATTGGTCAACATTTGGCCAAGCTTCGAGGCGTGGTCGACATCACAGTCGTACCAGACGAGGGCGTGGTATATATTAAAGCTGATGACAGACATTTTGAGCTGAATAAAGCTAGGCAAGTGCTCAATTTAGATTAAGAATTTAGGAGATAACATGGCGAGTAAAGGTGTAAATAAAGTAATTTTGGTCGGTAATTTGGGGCAAGACCCTGAAGTGCGCTATATGCCAAACGGCAATGCGGTGGCTAATTTAAGCATAGCGACCAGCGAAAGTTGGAAAGATCAACAAGGCCAGATGCAAGAGCGCACCGAATGGCACCGGATCACCATGTATCGACGTTTGGCTGAAGTGGCGGGCGAATACTTGCGTAAAGGCTCACAAATTTACGTTGAAGGTAAATTGCAAACCCGTAAATGGCAGGATCAACAGGGTCAGGACAAATACACCACAGAAATTATTTGTGACCAAATGCAAATGTTAGGCGGCAAAGGCGGCCAAGGTGGCCAATCTGAAGGTGGATTCCAGGGGCAGTCGCGTCAAGCGGGGCAGCAAAATCAGGGATCTAAACCTCAGGGTGGTCAGCAAGCCCCTTATCAGCAGGCGCCTAATCAGGGTTCGTCTAACCAGGGTTCATCTAACCAGGGTTCATCTAACCAGGGTTCATCTAACCAAGGTTCATCTAACCAAGGTTCGTCTAACCAAGGTTCGTCTAACCAGGGGTATAACCAGGCACCTCAGGGCCAGAATAAACCTGCACCTATGGCTGAGCCGGATTTCGATTTTGACGACGATATTCCATTCTGACGGTTACCTGAGATAGGGTTTTGTTAATTAAAATTGTCGAAGGCCCCATTTATTGGGGCTTTTTTTTAATTATATGAAGTGTTAATTACTGCTCTGTCTATATCGATTAGCACAATAAAGTGACCATAGATTGTCAGTAGATATGGAATGAGTATTGTTTTGCTATCATTATGGTCAGGATATTTTCGACTCTAGCTATTGAACGTTAAAGATGAGACAGTATTTTTTGATTGTTAAAATGTGCACGTTTCTGCAATATATGTCGGTTTAATACCTCTAACCTCAATGACAAGGTTATACCGATCGCTTGATCTGTTGAGTAAATCTTAATTTTTGCTTGTCACACAAGCGTTTTTTGTAATGAAAGCATCCTTCACTTCTTTTTGCATTAATGAATTTATACCTTCAAATGTTAACGGCTTACTAAAGTAAAATCCCTGACCATGATCACAATTAATGCTCTGGAGATATTTTATTTGTTTTTCGAGTTCTATACCTTCTGCAGTGACAGTCATATTTAATGACTGCGCTAATGATACAGTTGTATCTACTAGGACTCTTTTTATATCATTGCCCTTTTTTTCATCTATGCCATCAACGAAAGACTTATCAATTTTTAAGCATGTAATGGGATAACGTGTCAAATAATACATCGATGAATAGCAAGTACCAAAATCATCTAAAGCAATACCAACCCCTAATTTTCGTAATTGCAGTAACATCTGCTCTAACATGGGTGATGGTTCTATTAACGATCTTTCAGTAAGTTCAATCTCTAAATAACGACCGTCTAACTGATATGTGTCCAATAACGTTTTAATGGTGGCAGGAAGGATAGGATCTTTTAATTGGTAGGGAGAGATATTCACCGCAACACATAAATCACTACCTGTCATTTTTTGCCAATATTTGAGGTCTTCAATAGACTTTTGTAAAACGAATTTTCCAACCTGATTTATCAAGTTATTTTTCTCTAAAATAGGCACGTAATCTTCTGGAGTGAGGTGTTTGTAGCTGGGGTTACTCCATCTTAATAAAGCTTCAAAACCAAGAGTTTTTAGGGATTTAATGTCAAATATGGGTTGATATAGAACATAAAACTCATTGTTTTTATAAGCTTGTTTTATCGCTATTTCTAATGCGTGGTTTGTTGCCATTTTATTGAGCATGGCTTCTTTGAAAAAAACATAAGAATTTTTGTTTGAGATTTTTTTTGCATCATACATAGCCAGGTCAGCATTACGAATCAAGTTTTCGCAATCAATACCATCATCAGGGTAAATACTTAAACCAATACTGGCACCAATTTGTATTTTTTTACCATCTATAGGCTCAATGTTTTCAAAAGACTGAAATATTTTATGAACTATAGTTTTAAGCGATACATTTTGAATGATATCTGGAATGATAACTAAGTATTCGTCACCCCCAAGTCGTCCTATAGTATCTTCTGCCCGTAGTAAGGCTCGAAGTTTATTTGAGATACAAATTAACAGATTATCACCGCACTCATGGCCATAGTTATCATTGATCTTTTTAAAACCATCTAAATCTATAAACAACACGCCAAATTTTTTACTGCTTCTATTGGCTCGATTAATAGCCTGGTTAAGTCTATCGTGTATTAGCTTTCTATTTGGCAGTTTAGTCAACAGGTCATGGTTAGCCTGATGGATTAACGTAGCTTCATTTTGCTTTTTATCTGTTATATCGCGAATAATAGTAATTGCCACTTTTCGTTCATCTAACTCAGCTAAATTCAGACTAATCTCAACAGGAAAATCTCGGCCTGATTTATTTAAGGCGGATAAGGTCTTACCAAGACCCATTTTTCGAGAACTTGAACTTTTAAAAAACTGTTTGATATTTTCATGATGATTTTCAAAATTTTGGGGCATTAATTTTGCAATATTTAAACCTTGAAATTCACTTTTTGAGTAACCAAAAAGGTCTTCGGACTTCTTGTTTGTTTGAGTAATATTGCCATTTCTATCCGATATTATCATTGCATCAGGAGAATAATCTATAAGCTGATTTGCCCAAATCAGAGCCTTGGTTACGGTTTTTTTTTCCTTTGCGATACGTCTTTGCAAAGTATAAAACATAGCAAACAAACAACAGAGAAAGGAGAATAATATGGCTAATTCAATTTGTAGTATTTTTAGAGCCTTATTACGAGATCGCTTTGTAATATTTTGAGTCATGTTGTTAGTCGTTTCTGTCAGAAACTGAAGTTTTTGGTTTGTTATGTTAATTAGTTGCGTATTTTGCTGCAAAAAATCTTGTAGTGCGCTTTTTTCGTCATTAAGTAAGAAAACGTTAATTGTCTTATCTCTAACCGATTGCCAACCTAGATAAATATTTTTGATAACATCAATCTTGTTTTTATCTCCCCAAAAATTTTTTTTGAGAACATCGAAGGCAGCATGGATATCGTTATCCAGGCGATTTTTTTGTAAAACTAGTTCGTTCATATTACGGTCATTTATTTCATGAATAAAGTCGACTAATAACAATTGGCTTGAGAGCGTATTTATTCTTATATCACGGGTTGAATTGGATACAGCGCTATAACCTATATTTATGTTTTGTAAAACTAATTTCATTTTAGAAAACATGAATAATATTGAAACTGTGCATACGAGCATAAGCATTGAGCAGATAAAAAAAATACACTTGTCTTTTTTAATGCCCCGCGCGCTTTTATTACTTTTTGATATGCTAAGAGAACTATTCATGAGTACTCATATGGACAGTACTTTTTGGTTTCTGATTTTTATACAACAGGCCTAAATTACAGGTGTCATAATTTTCTTCTGACTGTTCACTCTGTGAGCCAGTGGCTAAGGTTATAAAATGTATATGCCTTTTATTTTGTGGTATCGACACTCTAACTTTCCTTGTAACTAATCTGGCCATACATCCTTGCAATATCTGTATTAAAGTAAAAAATTCTAAAGTTAATCGCCTATCTGATATATTCATTTACGCCTAAGATTGTCTTCCATGCTTGCGTATTGTTTAACGGATTAACTTTTTATCTTGGGTAATTAGAACGATTTCAATCTACTCACTATACTGTAAAAAAATCATAAGAAATTGTTTTTAAATAGGAAATAAAATATTTGCGATTTATGTACATTGAATTTTCTGCCAGTGTTTGAGAGTATGCATGAATAGTTTGCAAAGTTGCGTGTTTCGTATGTCACAGTAACCCTGTTTAGTATAAGGTTATTAATGGCGGCAATCATTGATTAACAGGTATTGATTTTATATATGCTTTTTGAAAAATGAGTTATTTTGAATGTAATAGTATTGAAGCTTACATTGATAACTTAAAGGGACTAGAAGTTGATGCAACCCAAATTAGTCGAGGTAAGTTTTTTTGCCAAAGAAAAAGTTTAAGCCTTCCGCTTCTTGAGATAAATTATTGGCATGTCCAGACCAGTATTCTCTATTATGGGGGTTTAGCTCAAGACAGCTTTCTTATTTCTTTTCCTGTGAGCAGAAAATCGCAAAAAGTTGATGGTAGAGTCCTCGGGGAGAACTCTATTCTGGCCCTGTTACCAGATGAAGAACGTGTGGTTTTACATCCTGATGAAGTGCTTAGTTTAGATTTTTTAGTTAATCCGCTATTATTTCGCTATTATTTTCAATGGGATAATACTGATAGACTTTTTAATTTAATTCAAAGTTTGCAAAAAAAGTCTGAACTGTCTACCCAAAAGCAATTACAGAGTAAACAACTAATTGACCACACTTTAAATGCGATTGGCAATCCTAACCGGTTAAGCGACCAATCGATGCTGGATCTTCGGGACTCAATTTTACTGAAATTATTTAAATTTTTGGATCATTCTGTTAAGGACACAAAAAATGTTAATTCAAAACAAAGAGTTGTTATTGCAAAGCGAGCACTAGATTACATACACGATAATCCACAGACTAAATTTACTATATTGGAACTATCTAATCGATGTTTTTGCAGTTTGCGAACACTAGAATATGCTTTTAGGACAATACTGGATATTACCCCGAAAGAATATTTGATTAAAAGGAGATTAAACTCAATTAAGCGAGAAATCCAAATTTATGATGGAAAACCAATCAATAGAATCGCCATGGATTATGGTGTAGTGAATGCGGGGCGTTTTTCAAGAGATTACTTTCAATTTTTTGGTGAATATCCGTCAGAAACACGGGGTAAATAAATCAAAGCGGTGTTTTTTTATCAATTTTTTCAATAACAGCAGAACGTAAATGGTTGGGATTATATCTTGTCCATTTTCCCAATCAGTGATGCAGTCCCCCATTCCTTATTTCCGTTTTTTTACTCCTGTCTGGTTTTACCGTACTTTGAACCTTGATATGACTAAAGACAGGGATGAGTTTACTTTTATACCCTGCGTATGCCTGTAGTTCGTTTATATTCCACGGAATCAGTGCCTTGCTTATTTCTGGGTTTTGTTATGAAAAAACCCTGTTTTTACAGGGTTTTTTATTGATTGAACGATACGTATCTATGGGGTTAAAACTGTTGTTTTGCCATGTTGATAACGTGCACCTGGGTATATTCCAACAGACCTTCTTGCGCAAATTCGACACCCAATCCTGATTCTTTTGCTCCGCCAAAGGGCACGGTTGGACCAAATGCTAAGTGTTGATTTATCCAAGCGGTACCGCATTCGAGTTGCTTAGCTATTTCATAGGCTTTGTCTAAATCGTTGGACCAAACAGAGCCACCTAAGCCAAACACTGAATTATTAGCACGCTTTATCGCTTCTTCAGTTGTTCGGTATTTCAGTACGGGCAATATCGGGCCAAAGGGCTCTTCGTCAACCACCCTACAGCCGTCGTCAATATCCCGCACAATTGTTGGTTGAATAAAGAACCCTGGTTGCTGTAAAACTTCGCCCCCTGCTGCGATCACGCCGTTTTCTCTGGCATCGGCCAGATACTCCTGAACTTTCTTGAATTGTACTTCATTTTGAATGGGACCTATGGTGACGCCCTCATCTAAACCGTTACCCACCACGGCATTATTAGCCAGCGTGGCGAGCTCGCTAACCACGGCATCGTATATGTCCTCATGGACATAGAGACGTTTTAAGGCGATACACACTTGTCCGCTGTTCATAAAAGCAGTGGCGAACAGGGCGGGTGTAATTTTCTGTGGTCCGACGTCCGGGAGTACTATGGCTGCATCATTTCCACCGAGCTCTAACGTCAGGCGCTTTAGAGTGGCAGAAGACGCTGACATGATTTTTTTACCTGTGGGGGGTGAGCCGGTAAAAGCGACCTTAGCTACATCAGGATACATGCTTAGAGTGTGCCGTAAGTTATTGTTATAATTTATTATATTTACTACGCTTGAGGGGGTTGCTGGCATATCTCTGACAATTTAAGTACACATAGTGGTGTGGAGGCAGGGGGCATTAAAATGAAGGTGTTGCCGGTCAGCACCGCCGGGGCCAGCTTAAAGCAGCCAATCATTAACGGGAAGTTCCAGGGTACAACGCCAGCCACCACGCCCAGCGGTTTACGATGCAGTTCACTTTGGGCGAAATAACGAATAAAGGCGCAGCTGTAAGCTACCTCAGCAGTTGATTCGCCCAACGGCTTGCCTTGTTCCTGGGTCAATAACTCGGCGAATTCTGTGGTTCATTGTTTTGGATTTGGGGAATCCTATCACCAGCAAGTTTTATCCTGAGCTTTGGGCATTGGCTAATCACGACGATTATGCAGATACCCTTATGGATCACATATATGCGAGGGTCCGCTGCCCACTAGAGAATTATGTGGCAAGATTAAACTCGGCATTATCCACAGAACAAGTACAAAAAGTTGCGTTATTTATTTCAGCCTCAACGGAAGGGATAACCATGTTTGTTGGCCACGGTAAAGTGTGGAATGACTCTATCAAGTAACTCGCCAACATTACGGTCACCAGCTCTATTCAAGCGGTAAAAAAACCACCTCAAAAGACATCAAAAGAGATTTGTAAGGCATGAAATATGGCAGGGTTTGGCCGTATACTTTCACTGTAATATTTATTGTTGAGGTTTGTTCTGTGGTGTTTTGAAAATATATGACAAATTTGTCAGCAGTAAAACAGGAAGGCGCGTACTAAAGTAAATGGCGAGAAGTCTTGTCACATGTTTAATCATCGGCTCATCCCTTATGTATCATTGAAAATAAGTTGGCAGGCTACAAAACCTGAATTTTTGACCAAAATTTGGGTAATCCACCGCAAACCGACAAACCCCACACGGCAATTTTTTCTGCCAATATCACCGGCCGCATGGATGGTATAGATTTATATAATGGAGTAATAAATGGGTGGTTTTTGAAGCGTTGATAACCAGCTAACGGCCTGCTCTGGCTATTTAAGTGAAAATTAACGGTTATCCTCTTTCTATCCAGAGCCAGATCAACCATTGCCAGGCTTTGTTTCTTTTAACAAAAAATGTGCGGGGCGCACAACGTCTCACTAATGCTATCTTACATGCGCTCTAACGTTTGAATTTGGTTTCCAGAATGACTGAGGAATTGGTGCGTTCCACCCCTTCCAGATTGCCTATGTCATCTAATATTTGGCTGAGTTGCTCCAGTGACTCCGCCTGCACTATGGCGATAAGATCATATTCACCGC